>Ga0187886_1000252_pt1 | contig 71680 bp, 61 predicted proteins | sample June2016WEW_20_1_FD_133001 | JGI IMG/M metagenome (GOLD analysis project Ga0187886, IMG submission 133001) | Peatland microbial communities from SPRUCE experiment site at the Marcell Experimental Forest, Minnesota, USA - June2016WEW_20_150 | ecosystem: Environmental > Terrestrial > Soil >... | reverse complement strand
ACTTCATAATCCTACTGATGCACCACAAACAGTAACCTACACGATAGTACCAATCAGTCCGACTGGATGTTCGGCAGGACCAGGTAAGATAGTAGTTATCACAGTCAATCCAACGCCACAGGTAGTGCCAAGCACCCTGACACAGACAATCTGTAATGATGGTACAATAAGTGTTACATTAGGTAGTCCAAGTACTTTTACAAGTGGATTGATCACTTTTAATTATACGGTAGTGGCCACCGGCGGGGTTACCGGATTTACGACACCGGTTACAGGGTTACCAAAGGATCATCTCATATCCGATGTACTCCATAATCCCACCAATACACCTCAGACGGTTACTTATACAATAGTACCGATTAGTCCAACTGGCTGCGCAGCAGGACCGAGCAAGATTGTAGTTATCACAGTCAATCCAACGCCACAGGTAGTTCCAAGCACCCTGACACAGACAATCTGTAATGATGGTACGACAAATGTCATACTTGGAAGCCCAAGTACGTTTACCAGTGGTTTGATCACTTTTAATTATACGGTAGTGGCCACCGGCGGAGTAACCGGATTTACAACACCGGTTACAGGGTTGGCAAAGGATCATATAATATCTGATGTACTTCATAATCCAACTGATGCACCACAGACGGTAACCTACACTATAGTACCAATAAGTCCGACGGGCTGTTCGGCAGGGCCGAGCAAGATTATAGTTATCACCGTTAACCCGACACCACAGATAGTTCCAAGTACACTGACCCAGACAATCTGCAATGATGGTACGACAAATGTCATACTTGGAAGCTCAAGTACGTTTACAAGTGGTTTGATCACGTTTAATTATACGGTAGTGGCCACCGGCGGGGTTACCGGATTTACAACACCGGTTACAGGGTTGCCAAAGGATCATGTCATATCCGATGTACTTTATAATCCAACTGATGCACCACAGACAGTCACCTACACGATAGTACCGATAAGTCCGACGGGCTGTTCGGCAGGACCAGGCAAGATAGTAGTTATCACAATCAACCCGACACCGCAGGTAGTACCGAGCACGTTGGCGCAACCTATATGTAATAATGGTACAACAAGTGTAGTGTTAGGCAGTCCTAGTACTTTTTCAAGTGGTTTGATCACGTTTAATTATACGGTAGTGGCCACCGGCGGGGTTACAGGATTTACAACACCAGTTACAGGATTACCAAAGGATTATGTCATATCTGATGTACTCCATAATCCCACCAATACACCACAGACGGTTACTTATACGATAGTACCGATTAGTCCGACGGGCTGCGCAGCAGGGCCGAGCAAGATAGTAGTTATAACAGTCGACCCGACACCACAGGTAATACCTAGTACACTGTCACAGACAATTTGTAATGATGGCACAACAAATGTCATATTATACAGCCCAAGTATTTTTAGCAGTGGGGTGATTACTTTTAATTATACGGTAGTAGCCACCGGCGGAGTTACCGGGTTTACTACACCTGTGACAGGATTATCGAATAACTATGTAATATCCGATGTACTGCATAATCCAACCGATGCACCTCAGACAGTTACATACAAGATAATACCAATAAGCCCAATAGGTTGTGCACCCGATCCTGTGGAGATAGTAGTGATCACAGTTAATCCGACGCCCAGGATTTTCCCTATACCTGCTAGTATCGTCCAGTGTGATAGCTTGACAACTTATATCCGGTTACAGAGTCCTAGCGTATTTACCAGCGGACTTATCACATTTAAATACGCTGTCACCACTACGGGAGCAGTGACAGGATTTACTACACCTCTAAGTGGATTGCCAAATAATCAAATCATTGCCGACAAGTTGATTAATAATACGGATCACTTCCAGATCGTTACATATAGAGTAGTACCTGTCAGTCCCACAGGTTGTATAGATGGTCCTGCACTGAGTATTACTGTAACGGTCAATCCGACACCCCGTGTTGTCCCAATTAATCTTAACCCTGCTATTTGTTATGCCGGAACACCTTTGGCTCCGGTAAATACTCAAATTGTCCTGACATCTCCGACAGTTATGACATCAGGTGCAATGAGGTTTGATTATACTGTAAGCGTTACAGGCGGACCCGGAGTTGTAATTGGAAATACTACCCCGGCAATTAACCAGCTGCCTGGTTATACAATCAACTTCCCCTATCAGAATAATTCGGATACCTTACAGTCAGTTTATTATTCAATTACGCCCAAGGTTGATAATGCTATTTGTATTCCAGGGAGAATCGTTGTAAGTGAAGTAAAAGTACATGCCCGGCCTCTTCAGAGTTTTATAGTTACCAAACCACTGACATGTTCAGGAGGTGCAGGTCTTGCAGCACTAGGAGCAGTGATTTCAAAAGGAGCTAACCCTTATCAGGTTGTATGGGATGGACCGGTAGGATATCATAAGGTTGATTCATTGAAGATTGCCAATCTTTCGAGCGGTAAGTATGTTATAAAAGTGACGGATAATCTTGGCTGTTCCAGCAAAGACTCCATAAGTATCGTTCCAGTTACAGCGAGAGCATATATATCTGCTGATGTGATACCCCCTGGTAATTACAATATTAGTTGTATTGGTTCGACAGACGGAACAATCCTTGTCTCAGCTACCGGTGGAATTACTCCTCCATATAATTATTGGGTTGTCAGAAATGATGTTGATACTTTATATAGTGGGATATTCACCAATAATCTAAATCTCTCAGATCCAACAACATACAGGTTTTATAATAATCTTGGTGCTGCGAGCTATACACTCATTATCGAAGATGTAAATAAATGCGAAAATCTATATAAGATAGTTTTCAAAGTACCTCCTCCGGTAGTAGTCGATATTCATAAAGTAACTTATGCAGGGAATTATAATATCTCATGTAAAGGCTATAATGACGGATCTGCCTGGGTTCAGACTATTTCAGGTGGTCGCGGAGGTTATACCTACAGGTGGTACACATTCAATGGAAATATTCCTGGCCTGGTAAATACCAACCGGATAGATAATCTGACCGCAGGGACCTATTTCCTGGAGATAAAGGATGTTTTAAGCTGTGTTACAATTGCAAGTATTGAAATCACTGAGCCAGATGGTATGCAATTATCAGGTTATCAATTGTCTAAATCTTCTGATGGCAACTTCAATATTTCATGCAATGGAGGTAATGATGGGTCTATTGCGTTGACTGTCTCCGGAGGATCAGGTAATTACATCTATTCATGGTCGAACGGAGCAACTACAAAAGATATCTCCGGTTTAAAAGCAGGAGTATATACCTGTAGCGTCCTGGACTTGAATGGTTGTGTTCTGACTCCTTCACCGTCATTTACTCTTACTGAACCAACGCTTCTTGTTATAAACTCCCCAACAATCTCTGTTTCAGCAGATGGAGCCTATAATATTAATTGTTATGGAACCAATACCGGTTGGATTAACATCACGGTTTCAGGGGGAAGTTTGGGGAAATATAAATATAATTGGAGTACAACAAACGGATCAGGAGTAATTAATGGACAGAAAGATCAACCTGCCCTTACTGCCGGGACTTATCATCTTGTTGTTGCCGATTCAAATAACTGTGTCACCACAAAAGATATAACTCTGACCCAGCCTCCAGTTTACCTTACACAACTTACTGCAACAAATATTACCTGTCTATCTCCGGGATTTAATAATGGGTCAATTAACCTGATAGTATCAGGCGGTGTTGCACCATATTCCTATTTATGGTCGAATGGAGCAATAACTGAAGATATTGCAGGTCTTACAGAGGGATATTATAGGGTAACTGTTACAGATTTTAACGGGTGTATTAAACTTGATTCTGTAAGAGTTGATCTGCCTCCTCCTATAAACTATAATAAAAACATGTCTGATTATAATGGTTATAATATAAGCTGCAATGATATGGCCAATGGTTCCATCCAAATTGATCCAACTAGTGGATCGGCTCCTTTCGTTTACACCTGGACAGGACCAAATGGATTCACTTCAACAACTAAAGATATTTCAGACCTAAAAGCCGGAACATATCATTTGTTGATCACCGACGGTAGGGAATGTAAGGCTATGGAAACTATTAATCTTATAGAGCCAGGAAAACTTGGAATGACTTTAGACTTATCAGTTAGCGTTGCAGGTGGGTTTAATATTAACTGTACAGGTGATAGTACAGGTTATATTGATATCGAACCGTTTAATCAGGTAAAAACAGTTAATTACCTTTGGGCCGATGGTATTTTTGGTAAAAAAAGGACCAATCTTCCTGCTGGCGATTATACTATTATTATTACCGATGCAAATAATTGCCATGCCAGTGCAACAATTGCACTGACAGAGCCGGATTCACTGAAACTCGCCTTCGAAATAACCCAGCCAATTTGCCCTGACAAACCTGATGGGGGAATAAGAACAATCGTTACCGGAGGAGTAAGGGGTGGGGATTATTCATATAGATGGTCAGATAATTCAACCGGCAGAAACTTATCAAATATTACAAAAGGCTTTTATAAAGTTAGTGTTACAGATATGAACGGATGTTTAATTAAAGACTCTGCTAATGTTGAACCGATAAACGAAACCTGTCTCATAATTCCAAATGCAATATCACCGAACGGTGATCTGATAAATGATGTCTGGAATATTGGGATGATTGAGTTATATCCGCAAATGGAAGTAAAGATTTTTAACAGATGGGGTGAAAGTATCTGGAGGTCAGAAAAAGGATATCCGAAACCATGGGACGGAACGAGCAACGGCTCTACTCTTCCGATTGACTCTTATCATTATATTATTGATTTGCATAACGGAACTAAACCACTTGTCGGTAATGTGACTATAGTAAGATAAATTTAAATATTTTTCAACTCTTGTGAGAAGACCGGCTTTCATATTATTATTGTTTCTGATTAGCAACCTGGCTTTTGGACAGCAATTACCATTATATAGCCAGTACCTTTACAATAAATTTTTAATTAATCCGGCTGTGGCAGGAAGCGATGGGTATACCAGTGTAAGCTTGACTGCAAGAGAACAATGGGTTGGTTATTCCGGAGCACCCAGAACCTTTTCTTTCAGTTGGCAGACAAGAATGCTCAAAAAAGGTTTTGTAATAAAGCAAAGCAAGGGAAACAGACCAAAGTCCGATGGGAAGGTTGGTCTTGGAGGATATGTATTCAGTGATAAAAATGGACTGATTCAAAGGACTGGATTCCAGGTTGCTTATGCATATCATATGTGGCTCCAACATAGTACACAACTATCTTTTGGGCTTGCTCTAACTGGTTATTATTACAAGATTGATGAAACGCAGATACATTTTGAAGACCCGAATGAGCCATGGCTAAACAATAATCTTCGCCGCGGAATATTTGTCCCTGATGTGACTTTTGGGGCATATCTTCTTAATGCGAATTATAGCTTTGGTTTCTCTGCAGATCAGCTTTCCGAAGCTTCAGCAAAAATCGGAGGTTCTGCTTATAAAAATTTTAGAATGAGCAGACAGTATTATCTTTTCGGATCATATGATTTTAGCCAGGGAACTAATACAATAATCCAGCCTTCATTTCTTTTAAAAATGTCGGAACAACTTAAACCTCAGGCTGATCTAGGTGCAACATACATCTATAATCAAGGTTTCTGGGCCGGACTGGCTTACCGGACAAGCGGTGCCTTAATTGCGAACATTGGTGTTAAATACCTGAATATATTTTTTGGATATGCATATGATTACACTCTTCAGGAAATTCAAAGTATTACCTATGGAACACACGAAATAACAGTCGCCCTTAAGTTTGGGGATAATTCCAGAAGATATCGCTGGCTCGATCGCTATTAATTTGGATTCCTCATTTATTAGCCTGGTGGAGGGTTAATTCGGAATCATGAAGCCCATTTCGGCCACACTGAGTGGAGATTCCTCATTTCGCTACGCTTCATTCGGAATTCCGAGCGAAAGCGAGTAATCTCCATATCACTATACTGTACCCATATAAAGTTCTTTCATTTCTGCTCCTGCAAAGGATCTCTATTTATTAGTTTTATAAACCGGTTTTCTCAAAATATAAATCAAGGAGCTGCTCTTTTCTCTTTTGAAAACCGACAAACAAGCAAAGATAATTGCCTTTGACATTCCTTTCATAAAGGGGAAGACTGAACCTTTATATTTTTCACTCATCTGGGAAATATAGAAGACGTCAAGAGGAAGTATCCTGAGATTTTCTAAAGTGAATCCCGCTTTTTCAGAAAAAACCCTGAAAGTAGTTGGATTGAAATGCCATAAATGCCGTGGGACATCATAGGCAGCCCAAAAAGGGCCATAATATTTTGAATCATATGAGCTGCAATTAGGCAAAGCAGTTACGCATATTCCACCGGGTTTTAATAAACGGTAAATTTCATATGCATATTTATACGGATCATAGAAATGTTCAAGTACATGCCATAGGGTGATACAATCAAAGCTGTTTGTCTCTAATGTCGATAATTTAGCAGGGGATGTAATTTCTAATCCAAAATATGATATAGAGAAATTACGGGCCCTTTCGTTAATTTCTATTCCTTTTACCAGCCAGCCGGCTTCTTTCATAGTTCCGGCAAAATGACCGCTCCCACTGCCTATGTCAAGTATTGTTCCCTTCTTCAGGCCGGTGATTTTCTTAATGAGCTTTTCCTTTTTGCGTAACATAACATTCCTTGCTAAATGGTAAAGCTTATTGGAAAAACCCTTTGAGGTGTCACTGTGTGATATATAATTGTCCGATTCGTAAAACTTACCTATTTCAGTTTCTTCAGGGTAATCCTGTGTAAATACGAAATCACAAGCTGAACATTTAAATATTGAATAATCCTCTTTACTGATAAAATGGTCCCTGCATCTGAATTGCAAACTTATTTTTTCAGAAGAACAAAGAGGGCATACATTATGATGCACCATACTATTCAGGCTTAGATTTTATCTTATTTTTTGCCAGAAAATAAACAATGCACAAAAGGATCAATAATATAGAACTTGCCAATGAAATTTTATTTCCAACATAATAAGAAGCAGGCTTAAAAACGAATTTTATTTCATGATTTCCGGCCGGAACAATCATTCCTCTTAGGACCCAATCAGTACGGAAATATTTACTCTCTTTTCCGTCAATATAACTCTTCCATCCTGCAGGGTAATAAATTTCTGAAAAGATTGCAAGCTTATCTTCCCTTGCAGAGTATTTATATAGTAACTCATCAGGTTGATATGAAACAAGTTCTATCTTTTCATTTTCCTGAACGGGGAAGGATGATTTTGTTATCTGATCCTTAAAAGTATTATTGATTATTGCCTCTTTTGAAGGATTAAATGAGTTCATCAATGAAATCTCTTTGTTGGCATTTTCGACTATCACCGGTTTTTCAACAAACCAGGCATTCCCAAGAGCGTTTGGATTTATTAAAGGAAGGGACCCGGGATTATAAATTACATATTTGGTATTGAGCATATTCAGAGAAGGAAGTGGAGTGTTATTGAATATCAGTTGAAGATCCTCAACCGATTTTGCTTTGTTGGCAGTTGCTTCAAACAGATTAATACCAGGATAAATTGATGTATCAATGAGTTCCTGGTATCTCTCCATTTTAGCGCCATGGTAACCACCTATGGATTTATGAAAATATGATGTGGGTGAATTATCATTAAATGTAGAAGCAGCAAGATTAAGTACCCTAAATAGCGATGGGTCTTTAAGGATAAATACATCAGCAACTGTAGGTGTAAAAGCTTTTTGAATTACAGCAGGTCTTTCAAACCGGTCAGCATCCAGGTATCTTTTGTCTACAGTCCAAAGATCAACAATTATCAGCAGTGCAATTATAAGAATTGCATAACCCTTCCTGAGTTTATCAAAAATAAATCCGAGGATCACACCTGCTGAAAGTAGAACAAACACAAGCGATCTGAGAGCATCACTTCTGAGCAGATCTTTTCTGTCGGTTATCATTGCACTTTTGAGCCATTCAGGATATGAAATCTCATACTGTCCAAGGAAAGAACCCGCAATTCCCGGTATAATGATAACCAGTAAGATAAATCCGCAGGTGATCCCTGCAGCGATTTTTAGGCCTTTAAGTATATCATTTTTTGAAGTAGTACCATTGAAAATATCCCTTAATGCAAGGAATCCTAAAAGGGGAATACAAAACTCGGAAATTACAAGAATCATTGTCACTGCCCTGAACTTGTTATATCCCGGGAAATATTCAATAAACAGGTTTGAGAGGGGCATGAAATTTTTCCCCCATGCAAGCATTACTGATAAAACAGTAGCAGCCAGCAACCACCACTTTTCAGGGCCTTTTATCAGAATCAGCCCGAGAACAAATAGAAAAAAAACTATTACGCCGACATAGTGTGGCCCATCAGTGCCTGGTTGAGTTCCCCAGTATTTCTGGAGCTTATTGGCTTCGGACTGTGCATTTCTCTGACTTAATGCCTTAAATGTTTCCGAATCACGTTCAAATGGATGACTTGAACCTCCTTTATAATTTGGAATAAGGAGATTTAATGTCTCATCAACTCCATAACTCCAGAAGGTAATGTAATCCTTATTCAATCCTGAAGTACTATTTTTATTATTTATTGTCAGATCAGATTTTCCCCTGCTTGAATATTTTCCATACTCATAAGTAGTATAAAGGCTTGCGAAGTTTATACCGATAGCAATGACAAAAGGTATTATCAGTAAAGCAGATGTTTTTAGGAATTTTATTACAGATTTGTTTTTAAATGCATATACAAATTCAACAATTCCGAATATCAGGAGACAGATCAGTCCATAATAGGTAATCTGCGGATGATTTGCCTGAATTTCAAGAGTCAGGAAAAAAGCTGTGAGCAAAGCTCCTTTTAATGCATCATGCCTGTAAGCGTAATAAATCCCACCTATCACCGGAGCCATATATGCCAGTGCAATTGCCTGTGTATTGTGACCCGCGCCAAGGATCTGAAAAAAGAACGATGAAAGGCTATATGCGATTGCTCCGGCTATGGCCAGCCATGGATCAACACCAAAGATCAACAGGAGAATGTAAAATCCCAGCATCGATAGAAATAATACTGAGACTGGCATTTTAAACATCATAAGAAATCTATCAGTATTTTTAATCAGGTTTCCGGGATATTTGGTAGAAATAAGATATGCAGGCATACCGCTGAAAATCGAATTTGTCCATAACGGCTCCCGTCCGTTCTTTTCACGAAAATCCTGGATCTCTTTAGAGTTAATTTTAGAAACTGTTGAATCGTTGGCTTTCAATATTTTGCCTTCAAGGACAGGGTAAAAATATACGAAAGAAACAACAGTGAACAGCAGTATCGCAATCAGATGTGGCAGAATGGGTTTGATTTTATTTTTTATTTGCATTGCAATGTTTTTAAGGTTACTGACACGAAAAAACAAAATTATGTATTTACCTGAATTAATTGATTTATTCTAACTGCAAAGTACGCGAAGCCCACTTCTGCTATCGCGACGGTGAGTAAAAACGCAAAGTACACAAAGCAAAACCATCTCTTTCAGTTCTTTGCGACCTTTGCATTTAATGGTTTTTATTACTTTATAACTCATCGGTTATTCCTTTTAAAGAATTCAGATTGCTTTTTAAGTTTTTAATTTTTGACCATTTGACAATAAAACCTCTGATCGACTGTAATTCAACAGGCTCGTAGAATTTGAACAGATGAAGGATAAAAGGGAAACTTATCAGACACCCGGTCTTAATGATCAGTCTTGGGAGCACATCAAGGCTATTTATCAGCAGACTGGAAAAGGATAATACCGCACCGGTGATGATCATTAGCGTTATTTTTCCCATCTCATAAGGCACGTAAAATACTTTCTGAGAATAGAAGTAGCATGCATACCAATAAATAAACTGTGACAAAAGAGTAGCCAAAGCAGCTCCCATAATATCCCAAACCGGTATTAACAGAAAATTAAGGACAAGGCTTAAGATTGTTGAGATAACGACTATGATTCCTATAATCCTGGTTTTTTTTGCAATATGTAACCCATAAACTGTAACTTCCTTCATATTTGTAAAGAATATTGACAGTGACAGCACCGGAATAATGATTACTGCATCCCAATAGGCTTTTGATGTAGCAATAACTTTAATAATTTCAAATGAAAACAATGAAATCCCTATTATGCCAAACATTACAATATATGAAGAGTATAGAAGAACCTTTGAATAAAATCTTTTATTGTCAGGCGAATCGATCCTTTTTATCATCATTGGGCCGAGTGCCAGCTTTATTGAATCAACGAAAACCAGGTTCAGAACACTCTTAATCTTGAAGGCAAGGGTATAAAGAGCTACTGATTTAAGCACGGTTAATGAATTAAGTGAAAATCTGTCTATGACAGTAAGGAGAGCGGCGGAAATATTGGCGAACAATAATGGGAAACCGTAGACACTCATTGACTTGAAAATGTTCATATCAATAAATATCCGGGAATTCTTAATGGTGTATCCCAGAAGAATAAGGACAATAAGCGAATTGCCTATCACCTGGGCAAGATAGATTCCTTCAAGTCCCATCTTTTTTGAAAGAATAAAATAGAGGGTCAGTGACAAAACAGAAATCAGTTTAAACAGGTTTGTAACTGAATAGAGTACGGATCTTGACTGGAGGCGCATCAACGTATTGATAATATTATTTACTGACTGAATACCTGATGCCAGAATTACAAGGGTTATTACTTTTGCCCAGTCAGTTTTTGAGAATATCAAATTTGACAGGGTGCCGGAAAGGGGAATCAGTACCAGACAAAATAAAACTGAAACAATAAGCTGCGTCGAAAGAGCCATAAAGAAAATCCCTTTCTGATTATCCCTGTGGTCTTTATCCCAGAACCATCTTGTAAGACTCTGTGGTAGCCCTGACGCCAACATTGATGTTAATACGACGGCACAAATCTCAAGGATTCCAAGTACTCCGAACTGATCAGTTGAAAAGAACTTCTGATCAGTATAGATTGGTATAAGTAATAATCCTACAATTTTAACTGCTATGTTTCCAACGCCATAGACTATGGTGTCTTTTAATGATATCTTTATTGACTTAAGCATATCAAAAACTAATCAGTAATATGTTTATAAGTTTATATTACCAGATATAATTATTGTATTAAAATAATAAAAAGGATATTTCGCCTCTATTCCTGCAATCTTTTGAATCTTTCTCTTTATTAAATCTCGGATATTAAGACTTTGCAGATTTGAATAACTTATTTTTTCAGGATTATATCCTGCCGATACCAGTACTTTCGAGATAGTATAAGGTGTGAACCAGAACCTGTGGTCTGAATTTATTACTTCCCGAAAATTCATCATATTCTCAAACTGTCGTTTGTTGTATATACTTGGAACTGTAATAATAAATTTGCTGACATTTTTCCCGTATTTTATTTTGAACACTTTCAGAAAATTCACAGGATCATCGAGATGTTCAATTATCTCACCGAAAACAACATAATCCCATCTTCTTTCACTTATATTGTCAAAAATATCAGTTAAAATGTCACCATGATAAACATTCTTATACCCTAATTTATTCTTTATAAATTCAATACTCTCTTTATCAATATCAATTCCGAAACAGCTTTTTGCATTTTCACTTATTAATTTATGCAGCCAGATGTTGTTCCTGATCTTTCCATTAATGACCTGAATATGATCTGAGCAACCGATATGGATGACATCTTTATTTTTGATGATTTCGGTTATTGCTGTCTCACGGGATATAACATTATGATGTGTTTTCCGGATATCCACTGTCAGACTTGTCTGAAAAGCATCTCCTTTAAGATATTTTAAAATGTCCGGTTCTATCTTCATAATTTAACTGTTGGCGCTATTATTTAACTGTGGCGAAGATACTATTTACTCTCATTATAAAATCCCGATAGTTTACAGAAGCATTAAAATTCATTTCCCAGTTTGAGTAAGCATTCTTTCTGAATTTTAGTTCTTCTTCCACAGAAAGGTTCAGAAAAAACTCAATATTCTTAGTCAGGTCAAGAATTTTAAAATCGGCAGGTAAAAGAATTCCTGTTCCTTCAACAACAAGTTCTTTTACGCCTCCCACATCGGTGGCAATAACCGGAATACCAAAGCTTAGTGCTTCCATAATACTCACTGGAACTCCTTCAGTTGAACTCGTGTTAATGAAGAGATCTATTTTGTTACTGCAATAATATTGAAGTAATTCCTTATTGAGATAATGCCCCATAAAGGAATAATCTATTCTATCAAGTGGTCCAAGTTTATTTTCAGCAAGTGCTTCCAATTCATTTCTAAGTATACCGTCACCAAAATGAAGCCATAAAATATTTTTATCAGATTTAACAATTGCAAGAGAATTAATTATCCTGTCAATTCTTTTAAGAGGGATTAAGTTTGAGCAGGAAACGACTAAATATTTATCCTGTTCCTTAGCTGTTATTCCTTTAGAATCAGGTTTTTCAACTCCAAGGTAAGACACAATAAAATTTGGACTTTTCACTTTAAGCTTTTCCTCAAAGTATTTCTGACCTTGGGTTGACACAAAAAATATTGCGTTCAGATTCGATGATGAAAACTTCAAAAGTGCCAGATACCCGGATTTGGTTTTTTCTTCATAAATATCGCTGCCATGCGCCCGTGAAATTTTAATACTATCCCTATATTTAAGCATTGCGATTGCATGAGCCCCTGTTTTTAACCAGTATGAGTAGAAGACGATATTCTCATTTATACCTTCTTCAGTTAATTTTCTCTGAATAAAATTTTTTAACTCAAAAGCCTTGATTATTCTTTTAAAAAGAATCAATAATTTCTTTATTGTAAATGGATCATGGATACTTCTCCTGAATAGTGCTTCTTCTTTGATCAATTCTTTGATAACTCCGCAATTTTGGAATACGAGAACCGGGAAGAAAAGGTAGCCGGAGAATGAGGTTGAAGTATTGTATCTGAAGATTTTATATTCGTCAGGGATGCTCCTCGTTTTTTCAAGCGTTACATTCAGTGAAATGATTATTACCTTTTCAAAACCGGTACTGACAATTGGCAATTCTGTTTCAAGGAAAGGTTCTCCCTTCCCAAATGGAAATTGCGAAGTAATTAATACCAGTGTTTTCATTTAAACAGAAACTTCAAGTTCATTTCAGAATACTATCCAGACTTTGGCAAATTGTTTTTATGACATTTTAACAAAAATGAGTTTTATTTAATTTTTTGTGATTCTAAATCGTGGTAAAAAGTAATAAGTTTCTTTTTCACTTTCTCAGTATTATAATAATTGACAATGGCATTGAAACCGTTGTTTCCAAGTTCAATTCTCAGATCCTCATTATCCACCAGGGTGATGATAGCTTCAACCAGTTCCTTTCTGTTCCTGTAAATAATGCCACAATTATGCTTTTCAATTAATTTTTGCTGGGGTCTGCAATCAGAAGCTATGACCGGCTTATGACCAAGCATGTAGTCAAATATTTTATTTGCCACTCCCGATTCATGTTGAGGGTTCTTATGAAATGGAGCAATACATATATCGCTTATATCCAGATATGAAGGAAGTTCAGAAATGTCAATCCAGGGCAAATGAATTATTAATCCTGTTTTAGCAGATTCCAGGATATTGTAAAACCTTCTTTCATCTTTTTTGTCCACTGGACCGATTAGAAGAAATGTTACTTTATGTCCATTTTCAATGATTTCATTAAATGCTGAAAGAGCATCAAAGATTCCTCTTCTTTCTGCTATAACTCCAAAATAGAAAATGATCGGCGCTCCTTTTTTAAAGGGGATTATTTCTCTGTTTACTCTGAAAGAATTCATTTGAAGAAGATCAGGGACATTAGGTAAAGCACAAAAACTGGTCTCTGAAAAATACGGATATCTAGATATAAGATCATCTCTGAATTCTTCACTGAGTACAATAAATTTATCTGAATAGCCCAAATAATCTTTTTCTTTTTTCTGCCATTTATCTGGTCTTGAGATCATGTTCCTCAGAAGCCCTTTAGTCCAGTTATAAGTAGTAACGGCAAACGGGTAATTTTCATGCAGATCCAGGATCATTGGAATAGTCTTTCCCGTTTTTTTAATCCCATTTCTGGCAGCTCTGGCCATATAAAGATCATGGACATGCAGGGCCTCTATGTTATTGAGTATAATGAATTTTTTTATCCACGAGGACCAGAGCCATTCATAGACAGGAAGAGAGTTCAGGATAAAGAATAAAATATTTTTAAGCTTTTTTCTGATATTTATCCTGGTAATGTCAATACCAGTGATAGTGCTGTAAGTCTTACTGTTAAATCCAAAACATAAGATGAAGATCTCATACCCGCCTTCCTTAAGGATTTCTACCTCCCTGAGAACACGTTTATCATTATTTAGTTCATTATCAACAACAACTCCAACCTTCATATTTAAGTTATTATAGTTTCTCAAGCAGGGAAACTACTTTTCTGGTCAATTCTCTTCTGCTGAAAACTTTTAAAGGGATCTTTTCGATAATAGAATTATCTGAGGTTAGTTTTAATAAATAATCAAGCACTCCATTAGAATCCTTATAAGAAAACGTAGTTCCATGGCCGGTTTCTCTCAATATTCCGGCAGCATCACCATCATCCGGGCCAAGACAAATAATTGGTTTCCCGGCTGCGATGTACTCAAAAAGTTTTCCTGTGATGATGCTTCTGTTACTTTGATGGTCGGGTATGATAAGTAATAGAATAGTAGATTCGAGCATGTATTTTAAGGCAGCAGCGTGTTCAACATACGGGATAAACTCCACAACCGAATTACTGGTTTTTGCCTGTATAATATCTTTTTGTTTTGAAGATACTGTACCAATAAACCTTAATATGAAATCATTCCCTCTTTTCTTAAAGACTTGAAGGGCCTCAAGGAATCTATCAATCGGGTAGACATCAGAAAGAGTACCCATATACGAAATTGTAAATAATGCTGGCATTGAAGTTTTGAGATTGTTAAAATCATCCTCATCAAAACCATTTGGTATAACCTCTGTCTTGTTTTCTATTTCTTCTACTTTTAATGAAAGGAGAGTTTTCAGCGAAGCTCCAACAGTTATTATTTTGTCGGCTTTTTTCAGAACGCTTTTTTCCATTCTCAGGTCGATCCTTTTTGAAATAAATGTCGGATAGAACTGTTTGTAATAATAAATGTCGGTCCATGGATCACGCAGGTCTGCAATCCATTTTATCCCGGGATATTTCTTTTTGATCTTTAATCCGATAAGCTGTGTCGAATGAGGCGGACTGGTTGTAATAATATGTCTTATTTCTTCGGTATCAATTAACTCACAGGCTTTTTTAAAAGCATATTTGTTCCAGCCTTTTCTCGGATCAGGAAGAAAAAAATTGCCTCTGATGAAACGAAGTATCTTTCCTTTAAGTGTATTATCTACACTATTTGCAAAACCTGCTGATGGTATTTTGGATTTATCCTTTTTATAAATACTGAAATAGTTTGTTGCAGGAGTTGAGTAAACTTTTACTGAAGATGGCAAATCCTCTTTTAGCGAAAAATCCGTAACCGGGTATGCAGCATATTCCGGATCGACTGTAAGTATAATTGGTTCCCAGCCAAATTCCGGGAGGTATTTCGAGAATTTGAGCCATCGCTGTACCCCGGCTCCTCCACTTGGAGGCCAGTAGTATGTGATTATGAGAACCTTATTCATCTTAAAGCTTCTTTAATAAGCTCTGAAGAGATACCTTTTCTTTTATTATTTCCTTTAGTTGTTTGATACTAACTCTTTCCTGAGCCATAGAGTCACGATACCTAATCGTAACACACTTATCTTCAAGGGTCTGATGATCAATGGTTATACAATATGGTGTACCGATTGCATCCTGGCGTCTGTATCGTCTGCCGATAGAGTCTTTATCGTCATACTGACAGTTAAAATCAAATTTAAGATCATGAATAATTTTTTCGGCAACCTCAGCGAGTCCGTCTTTTTTTACCAGAGGCATCACAGCCAGTTTAACAGGAGCAAGATATGAAGGAAGCCTGAGTACAACACGGATATCGGAGCTGCCGTCATCTTTTTTTAATTTCTCCTCCAAGTATGATGCAGAGATAACCTGGAGAAACATTCGGTCAACACCAATTGATGTTTCAATGACATAAGGGATATACGATTCACTTTTTTCAGGATCGAAGTACTGCATTTTTTTACCGCTGTATTCCTGGTGCTGTTTCAGGTCATAGTCAGTTCTGGAATGTATTCCTTCAACCTCTTTAAACCCAAATGGGAATTTATATTCGATATCTGTTGCAGCATTTGCATAATGGGCAAGTTTTACATGGTCGTGGAAGCGATAATTCTCACTTCCGAAACCAAGTGCCTGGTGCCACTTCATACGTATTTCTTTCCATTTTTTAAACCATTCAAGTTCGCTCCCGGGCTGTACAAAGAACTGCATCTCCATTTGTTCAAATTCTCTCATCCGAAAAATAAATTGTCTGGCAACTATTTCATTTCGGAATGCTTTTCCTATCTGGGCGATCCCAAAAGGTATTTTCATCCTTCCTGTTTTTTGAACATTGAGAAAATTGACAAAGATCCCCTGAGCAGTTTCGGGCCGGAGATAAATTTTATTTGCCCCCTCTCCAGTCGACCCGATTTCTGTTGTAAACATCAGGTTAAACTGCCTTACATCGGTCCAGTTACGGGTACCTGATATCGGGCAGACAATCTCATTATCAATAATAATCTGTTTTAATTCAACCAGGTTTGTTTCATTAAGAGCTTTTGAAAACCGGGCGTTTAACTCATCTATTTTAGACTGATTAGCCAAAACCCGGGGGTTTGTCTCCCTGAATTTTTTTTCATCGAAAGCCCCGCCAAACCTTTCCCTGGCCTTATCCACCTCTTTGGTTATCTTATCATCGATCTTTGCAAGATGTTCCTCAATAAGTACATCTGCCCTGTACCTTTTTTTCGAATCCTTGTTATCTATGAGCGGATCATTAAATGCGTCCACATGGCCCGAAGCTTTCCAGATTGTCGGGTGCATAAATATTGCTGAATCGAGACCAACTACATTATCGTTAAGCAGGACCATACTGTCCCACCAGTATTTTTTGATATTATTTTTCAGTTCAACTCCATACTGACCGTAATCATATACTGCACTTAACCCGTCGTAGATCTCACTTGATGGAAAAACATATCCATATTCCTTGCAATGGGCAACCAGCTTTTTAAAATTATCTTCCTGAGCCATAATTGTTTTATTTTACTTTAGAGGAAGACAAAAGTAATTCAAAATGTTGTGTTATACAATTTCTTGAGTTGACAGATTCCTTTCGTTCAAGATGGACCCATAATTTGAATCTTACCATATTTTATTACCTCTTCCCCCTGAGGGGGTGTTGAAAAAGTAGAACCAACCACCCCGTCATGACCCTTCGGGTATGAGCCTACGCGCAACCTGGCTCCTTCACTAAAATAGCCCACCGGGCTATTTTTAAACGTTCGGCCCCCTTTCAAAAGGAGGGGAAACTATTATATATGATATTATAACTTTCTCCTCCTTGTGAAGGAGTAGTACCCCGACGGTACGTCGGGGGGAGGTGGTGGGCTTTTTAGACACCCCCAAACAAACATATTTAAAGTTTCTTATCCACTCCCTCCTGGGGGAGGGGTTGGGGAGAGGCGGATTTCAAAGCGATTGGGGGGTATTCAATTAATCTATTTGTATCTTTGCACGTTGTTTCCTATGATGAACTAATGAAGAAGAGAACAGATTTTCTGGTAATAGGTTCAGGAATTGCCGGTCTGACATTTGCGCTTAAGGCAGCCAGGTTTGGAAAAGTGTCCGTTGTTACCAAAGCAAGTCTTGAGGATTCAAATACCAGGTACGCACAAGGTGGCATCGCTTCTGTATTCAGTGAACCCGATAATTTTGAGAAACACATAAAGGATACTCTGATTGCAGGTGACGGTTTCTGCAATGAGGAAGTGGTAAGAATGGTCGTTCAGGAGGCTCCTGACAGAATAAAAGATCTGATTGAATTAGGCGTCTCATTTGACAGGAAAGAAGACGGATCATATGATCTTGCAAAGGAGGGAGGGCACACAGAATTCAGAATCCTTCATCATAAAGATAAAACTGGTGAGGCCATCCAAAAAACACTTGTTGAACAGGTGAGAAGAGATCCAAACATTGAAATACTTGAACAACACTTTGCTATTGAGATACTTACTCAACATCACCTTGGAGATGTATTAAAAAAGAATAATCCGGATATTAAATGTTTTGGTGCTTATGTTGCTGATCTTGATAACCAGAAAGTCATTACATTCCTTTCAAAAGTAACTGTAATCGCAACAGGAGGAATGGGGAATGTTTATATGACAACAACTAATCCGGAAATAGCAACCGGCGATGGTGTAGCTATGGTTTACAGAGCCAAGGGTACTATTGAAAACATGGAGTTTGTTCAGTTTCATCCAACTTCATTATGGGATCCGAATATACGGCCATCATTTCTTATTACAGAAGCATTACGTGGATTTGGTGCTGTTCTTAAAAACATGGCCGGTGAGAAATTCATGAAAAGGTATGACAGTCGTGGATCGCTTGCTCCGAGGGATATTGTTGCGAGGGCTATTGATAATGAAATGAAAATATGGGGTGATGATCATGTATGGCTCGACTGCACTCATCTGAATCCGGAAGGATTGAAGGACCATTTCCCGAATGTTTATGAGCATTGTCTCGCACGCGGTATTGACATTACAAAAGATATGATACCTGTTGTTCCGGCTGCTCATTACTCATGCGGCGGTATTAAAGTTGATATGGATGGACAGAGTAATATAAACAGACTATATGCTTTGGGCGAAGTTTCATCTACAGGTTTGCATGGGGCTAACAGGCTGGCTTCCAATTCGCTGATTGAAGCTGCAGTTTATTCTCACAGGGCTGCTATGCATTCAGGAATCCGTCTTGTTGATCTGACTTATGAGGAAAAAATTCCTGATTGGGACTATAAAGGAACAACCCACTTGGAGGAGATGATTCTTGTTACCCAGAATTACAAGGAAGTTCAGATGATAATGAGTAATTATGTCGGAATCGTAAGGTCAGACCTTCGACTCGAGAGAGCCCTGGTTCGTCTTGAAATAATTTATAAAGAAACCGAAAGCCTGTATAAGCGGTCTCTAATTTCAAAAAAGATCTGCGAATTGAGAAATCTTATTAATGTGGGATATATTATTATAAAAATGGCTAAGAACAGACAGGAAAGCATAGGTCTGCATTATTCGATTGATCATCCCAAGAGGACCAGCTCTGAATTCTGATGATAGAATTACCATGAACCATCTTGAATCAACATTTACCGGCAAAAACAATTTCTGGAGATATATTGTTATGATTGCAGCAATTCTTATTGCTGCCAATACGATTGGTGCTCTGCCACTGCTTTTATCGATGGCAATAAAATCAACTTCAAATCCTGAAGTGTTTTCCCAGATTGCTGCCAATCCAAATGATTTTAGCGTAATTGGCCTCAACCCTAATACAGGGCTGGTCATGATGCTATTCCCATTCGTTACAGGATTAATAGCTTTTATCCTGTTGATTAAACCTTTAAACAACCGGACACTTAAAATGACAATAAACGGTACAGAAAGAATCAGATGGGACAGATTTTTTATATCAGCATTTGTATGGCTTGTACTTTCTGCTCTCTATTTGTTCTTCTATCTAAAACTTGATCCTGCGAACTTCACTCTGAATAATAGGACTACTTCTCTTATCATTCTTTTAGTTGTTTCAGTGTTGTTTATTCCATTTCAGGCAGCTTTCGAAGAGGTGCTTTTCAGAGGCTATCTTATGCAGGGATTCACAGCAATGGTTAATAAAAGGTGGTTCCCACTGATAATGACCTCGGTTTTTTTTGGACTTATGCATGCGTTCAATCCTGAAGTAAAGGAATATGGGTTCATGACAATGATGCCTCAGTATATTATTTTTGGGTTAATTTTTGGTGTTGTTACTATCCTTGATGATGGGATTGAGGCATCTATGGGAGCACATACTGCAAATAATGCTTTCGTGTGTATAATGGTCACAAACAAATCTTCAGCTTTGCAAGCACCGGCACTTTTTCAACAGCAAAACATTTACCCATGGACCGAATTCGCAGGGCTTATCTTGTCAGGAATTGTTTTTATTCTGATCCTGAAAATAATTTTCAAATGGGATAGTTTCTATTTACTTTTCAGAAAAGTGAGGCCTGAAAAAATACGAAATCAAGTTCCATAAACTGACGTTTTATCATCCGTTCTGAAATCACCCCATTTTTGTCGGATCTCATTAAAGATTGTTCTGATTTCGTCAACATCAACAGTTGTTAATAATTTAAGACGTGTTTCCTTAAAATGAGGCAATCCTTTAAAGTAATTGGATAAATGGCGTCGCATTTCATATATGGCTCTTTTTCCATCTTTAAATTCCATGGATTTTTCAAGATGAAATAGTGCAAGATCGGTTTTCTCATTTACAGATGGTTCAGGTAAGAGCTCCCCTGTGTTAAGGTAATGCCTTATATCGCGAAAAATCCATGGTCTTCCCACAGTTGCACGACCAATCATTATACCATCAACACCATACCTGCTAAACATCTCCTTTGCTTTAACAGGGCCGTCAATATCACCATTGCCGATTATCGGGATTTTCATTCTCTGGTTGTTTTTTACTGCACCTATCAGAGTCCAATCAGCAGTGCCTTTATAAAGCTGGGCTCTTGTTCTGCCATGTATTGTCAAAGCCTGAATACCCACGTCCTGCAAACGCTCTGCAATCTCAACTATGTTTTTGCTGTCATCATCCCATCCAAGCCTGGTCTTAACTGTGACTGGAAGCTTCACAGCTTTAACAATGGCTTCAGTCATTTCAATCATAAAGGGTACGTTACGGAGTATCCCGGCTCCGGCGCCCCTGTTGGCAATTTTTTTTACAGGGCAACCGAAATTGATATCGATTAATTCAGGTTTTGCCTCTTCTGCAATGCGAGCTGCCTCAACCATTGCATCAATTAAATGCCCATAAAGCTGAATACCGATTGGTCTTTCAAAATCATAGATATCAAGCTTTCTGACACTTTTCTGACCGTCCCGGATAAGTCCGTCTGAAGATATGAATTCAGTATATATAAAATCCGCCCCATTCATTTTGCATACCAACCTGAAGGAAGGATCTGTAATGTCTTCCAAAGGAGCTAAGAATAAGGGATTCTCGCCTAACAATATATTGCCTATTTTCAAGAATGTTTAATTTTAGTTCTTAAATAATATCTTTAACTTTTTTACCACAAAGAGGCACAAAGGCTGTCACAAAGTAATACAAAGGAAAGAACACTTTAATTCGTGGATGTTTAAGTGATTGCAAAATTAATAAAATGGGCGACAAACAGAGCCGTTTCAGATTATACAGGGGATCACCTATTTATCAGCTTTTTGTGTCATTGCTGATAATTATAGGTATTGGTTTTACTCTGTCGATCATTCTTATTCTTGCAGGTATGTTGATTTTCGGTGCCGACCTAACGGTGCTTGAAAAACCAGCCGCTGCGATAAGTGATAACGACTTTGCATTTCTGAGGTACCTTTTAATAATACAGGACCTTTCACTTCTTATCATTCCTTCAATTATTATTCTGGTACTTATGAAATCTGAAACTGCAGCCGGGCTGACCGAATTTAAAATGCCACAATTGAAGGAGATTGGTCTTGTTGTTATTCTTACCTTTTGTATATTCCCTGTTACAAGTTTTACCGGACAAATTAACTCTGCTATGCATCTTACGGATTGGCTTTCAGGCGTTGAACGCTGGATGACAGAAAAAGAAGAAAAGGCTAACAGCTTAATCGATTTGTTAATTACTTCAAATACTTTTTGGGTAATGATACTTAACCTGTTAATGATTGCTTTGTTGCCGGCGATTGGTGAAGAGCTGATTTTCAGGGGGGTATTTCAGAAGATCTTTTATAAGCTTTTCAGATCAGGGCATCTGGCAATATGGTTTACTGCTTTTATATTCAGTGCTTTGCATATACAGTTTTTTGGATTTGTTCCAAGATTCATTCTCGGGTTGGTATTTGGTTATCTCTTTTTCTGGAGCGGTACACTGTGGCTGCCTGTAATTTCTCATTTTGTCAATAATGCATTTCCAGTAGTTTTAGCTTACCTGCAGGGTCTGGAGAAATTAAATGCACCTGTTGATGTTCCTTTGTGGAAACAGGCAACCGTACTTCCTCTACCGGTAATAATAAGTCTGGTACTATTATTATATTTCAGGAATAAAAGTAAAAATGATGGTTGGTCGAAAGTAAATAAACGACAGTTATCTTAAAGCAAATTGAAATTATATCTGACTCTGAGGCTCTTCTATCTTTATTTTGTTAAGTTCGCCTTTCCTGTAGAAATAGACTAGTCCATATTCCTCACTCAATATCTTTCTGCTCTCTTCGGGAAATGAGTTGTGGGTGTTTTCAACCTCATTCCATAATTGAAGAATTATTTCATCAGCTTCTTTTCGAAGTTTGTTGTTCTTTTCAATATAATCGGATGTCCTTTTTGTAAGTGTATTATGATAATTCCAGGCTTCAATAAAGTTTTCAAATCTGACTTTTACGACTGCGATTGTAGGGTTTGTTATTGGACTTCCTCCCTTTTTTATTCTGAACGCCTCACCATCTATGATCCTTCTTCCCCAGCTCATTAATTCGTTTTCAGTATTGAGCGAGGGAACAGTTGACTCATCTGTTGCAAGTCCGAAGTAAGCCCTTGTTTCGGCAGGCAGTTCACCACGGAATATCGCCATATTCATTACTCTGATAAAGTGAGTAAGATATATCCGTGCTTTCCTTAATATTTCATTGTAGTCCTTGCTTTTCTTATTTTGAGAAGCCAAAGCCTGACGGTATAACTGGAAGTTATGATCGAATTGAGGCAAAAACTTCTGAAGGCGGACAATTGTTTTCGATGAAAATGCCAGTTTATTTGGCGGAAGCTCTTTTCCCTTTTCAAGAGCAGTCCTCATCGCCTTTATCCGGGCAGTGTCGGTGTTAGGTAGTCTTCTGTATGGCATAGTCAGGTCAGAATGTTAATAAAATGTTGATAACAGATGCGAATATAACAATATTTTGTTAATAACCAAGGCTATTCGCATTTAATTCAATTCATTATTAAAATGTTTAATTTTTAAATAATCGATTTTTACTGTTTAAAACTTTTTCACATATAATATTATACACATATGAATTGATAATGTTCCAATTGGAGAAGTTAATACAAATAAATATTATTTAAACAATATTGGAATATAGTCTATGAGTAGTAATTTAGTAGATTCTATTTTGTAACTAATAAATGTGAACATGTTCAAAAGTGAAATATATATTTATAGGAGAGAGGAACTCCACAAAAATATCAAATCTGGACTCGCCCTCTTCATCGGTAATGTTGAGGCACCGATGAATTATCCTGATAACACCTACCATTTCAGGCAAGACAGCGATTTTCTGTATTTCTTTGGACTTGACAACCCGGGATATGTCGGATTAATGGATTTCGATTCAGGTGTGGATCGTATTTTCGCCAATAACATCGACATGGAAGACATCATATGGATGGGTCCCCAGCCGAGAGTAAAGGAGCTTGCCCTGAGATGTGGAGTCAGTAACACTGCACCAATGGCTAAGCTTGAAGATACTATTAAAGATGCTCTTTCAAAAAAAAGAAAGATCCATTTTCTTCCTCCCTATCGTGGAGAGACGAAGATGACCCTTGGTTCGCTTCTTAAAGAAAATCCCTGCCAGATGAAAACACTTGCCTCAGTTGAGCTGATAAAAGCAGTTATTTCAATGAGATCAATTAAGGAAAAGGTTGAAATTGATGAAATTGAAAAGGCAGTGGATATTGCATACGAGATGCATGTTACTGCTATGAAGATGTGCAAGGAGGGTGTTAATGAGCAGGATATTTTCGGAACAATTGAAGGTATAGCTCTGTCAAAAGGAGGAGGAACTTCATTTCCTGTAATACTAAGCATTAACGGGCAGACTCTTCACAACCATACTCATGGTAATATCCTGAAGAAAGGCAGGATGATGGTTACTGATGCCGGTGCTGAAACAAACCTTCACTACGCATCTGATATAACACGCACCACTCCGGTCGGGGGAAAATTCACTCAGAAGCAAAAAGACATTTATGAAATTGTGCTGAAAGCCAATACAGAGGCCATAAAGGCAACTTGTCCGGGAATTTCAAATCGTGATCTGCATTTTATGGCTTGCAAAATCATAACATCGGAGATGAAAAATTTAGGATTGATGAAGGGTGATATTGATGAGGCAGTTACAGCCGGAGCTCATGCTCTTTTCATGCCTCATGGTCTTGGGCATATGATGGGTCTCGATGTTCACGATATGGAAGCGCTGGGAGAAAACTTTATAGGCTATAATGATGAAGTAAAACGAAGCGAACAGTTTGGTACTGCATTCCTGCGTTTTGCCCTGCCCTACAAACCAGGTCATGTTTTTACAGTTGAGCCCGGATGCTATTTTATTCCCGAACTCATCGAAAAGTGGAAATCAGAGAGAAAGTTCAATGAGTTTATCAATTACGACAAAATAGGTGGTTACATGTCAATCGGAGGAATACGTATCGAAGACAATGTTCTTATAACTGATAACGGACATAAAGTTCTTGGAAAACCAATACCAAAAACAGTAAAGGAGGTAGAATCAATTTGTTCCTAATGCTGATTTCCCTCTTTGGCTCTCTGTGAGTTCTCTGTGGCTCTCTGTATAACAAAAGGAAGAACTATTACAGAGTTACCAGAGAAGGCACAGAGTAGCAAAAAAACTTCAATATCATGGATCGTCTTTTTGCCATAAGTGATATTCATGGTTGTTTTAAGCCATTTTATGAGCTTGTTGTTAATACTATTAACCTGAAAAAATCGGACCAGCTAATACTGCTTGGCGATTATATTGATCGTGGAGATCAGAGCAAAGAAGTTATAGATTTCATAATTGATCTTTATAAAGAAGGCTTCAATATTACTTCCCTTACAGGGAATCATGAAGTGATGTTGTCTAATGTTTATCATGATCCGGATTTTTTACCATTATGGTTAATGAATGGTGGTATGTCGACCTTGTTAAGTTTTGGTATCCGGGATATCAGAGAAATTGATAACCATTATCTGGAATTTTTTACAATGTTGGAATATTATAAGATTCTTGGTAACATTGTTTTTGTACATGCCGGCTTTGATGATTTTGCAATTAATCCGTTTTCGGATAAACAGAGTATGATTTGGGATTGCAGAGTTTCTTATAATAATCCTCTTTTATCAGATAAGATAATTATCCATGGTCATCGTCCTAAACCCATTTCGTATGTTAAGAAGCTTCTCAGCGAAAAATCAAATGTAATTTCTATTGATACCGGATGCATTTATGAGAAGGAGCTGGGTTACGGAATCCTGTCGGCCCTTGAAGTAAATAGTATGACTTTGTTTTCTGTTCCGAATTAATATGCTTTGTAATATTCCCTGTTCAGCCTGGCAATATTTGCAAGTTTGATCTGTTTGGGACATTCTGCTTCACAGGCACCGGTATTTGAGCAGTTCCCAAAGCCTAATTCATCCATTTTTTTAACCATGGACCTCACTCTCTCTCTTGCCTCAATACGTCCCTGGGGCAGAAGAGCAAACTGTGAAATCTTAGCGGAAACGAACAACATTGCTGAAGCATTTTTACAGGCTGCCACACAGGCGCCGCATCCGATACAAATCGCTGAATCAAAGGCATCCTCCGATTTTTTCTTATGAACAAGAATTGAATTGGCTTCAGGAGCTGCTCCGGTATTTACAGAGATGAACCCACCTGCTATCTGAATCTTATCAAAAGCCGTTCTGTCGATAATAAGGTCTTTAATTACAGGAAACGGTTTCGCTCTCCATGGTTCAACCCAGATTATATCCCCATCTTTAAAGTATCTCATTGAAAGATGACAGGTTGTTATAGCAGGAACAGGTCCGTGTGGATGACCGTTTATATACATCCCGCATGATCCGCAAATACCTTCACGACAGTCGTGGTCGAATGCCACCGGATCTTTATCCTCTTCAATAAGCTTCTTATTGAGGGAATCGAGCATCTCAAGGAATGACATTTCGGGAGAAACATTATCCATTTTGTAGGTTACAAAATCTCCTTTGGTTTTGGCGTTTTTCTGACGCCATATCTTGAGTGTAAGCTTCATATGCTTCTTAAGTTATTTTGTTTTGATCAATAATATTTGATCATTTTAAAAATTGCTCAATGTTCAGGGCTCAGTGCACAGAGGAAAATGTTTTTTGCTCTTGCCCTTTGCCCTGCACCCTTTGCCCTGTGTCCTACACCCTGCATCCTGCATCATTATTTATAACTTCGTACCTTCATCTCCACCTCCTCGAACTTAAGTTCTTCCTTATGGAGAATGTGAGGTTCATCTTCACCCACATATTCCCATGCAGCAACATAAGCAAACTTTTCATCGTTTCTCAGGGCTTCTCCATCAGGAGTCTGATACTCTTCTCTGAAATGTGCTCCGCACGACTCATTTCTGTTAAGCGCATCAGTAACAAGAAGCTCGGCAAGTTCAAAATAATCAGCAACTCTGCCTGCCTTTTCAAGCTCCTGGTTAAGCTCAGTAAATTTACCGGGAACATTAAGGTCTCTCCAGAATTCATCCTTAAGCACTTTAATAAGTACCAATGCTTTCTTAAGACCTTCTTCGTTTCGTACCATTCCGCAATAGTCCCACATTACCTTTCCTAAGCGTTTATGGAAAGAGGAAGCGGTTTGTTTTCCTTTTATTGATATTAGTTTATTAAGTCTTTCTATAACTGTTTTTTCAGTCTCTTCGAATTCATGTCTGTCGGTTGAGATTTTAGGAACCCGAATCTCGTCTGCCAGATAATTGTTTATTGTGTTTGGAAGAATAAAGTATCCGTCACCGGAAGCCTGCATCAGAGAACTTGCTCCGAGGCGGTTTGCTCCGTGATCGGAGAAGTTGGATTCTCCTATGGCATAAAGTCCCGGAATTGTAGTCATCAGTTCATAATCAACCCATAATCCGCCCATTGTGTAATGTCCCGCCGGGTATATGCGCATCGGCTCTTCATATGAGTCAATACCAGTGATGGTTTTATACATCTCAAAGAGGTTACCATATTTGTCCTCAATAGCTTTCTTTCCCTGTTTCTTTATTGAATCCCTGAAATCAAGATTTACAGCAAGTCCTGTTTCACCTATACCAAAACCTGCGTCGCAACGCTCCTTGGCTGCCCTTGAAGCAACATCCCTTGGTACGAGGTTTCCAAAAGCAGGGTATCTCCTTTCAAGAAAATAATCCCTTTCTTCTTCAGGAATCTCATTTGCTGGTCGTGTATCTCCTTTTGTTTTTGGAACCCAGACTCGTCCGTCATTACGGAGTGATTCAGACATGAGGGTCAGTTTTGACTGGAACTCATTCAACTGAGGAACGCAGGTAGGGTGTATCTGGACAAAACTCGGATTGGCAAAGAATGCACCTTTTTTATGTGCTTTCCATGCAGCTGAGGCATTTGAATTTACTGCAAGAGTTGAAAGATAATAAATCGTTCCATAACCTCCGGTTGCAATTACAACTGCATGTGCGGCGTGCCTTTCGATTTCGCCTGTCAGGAGGTTCCGGGCAATAATACCGCGAGCCTTTCCGTCAATTAAAACAAGATCGAGCATCTCGCGACGGGGATACATTGTTACATTCCCTTTTTTTATCTGTCTGTTCAGGGATGAATATACTCCAAGAAGGCATTGCTGACCAGTCTGCCCCTTTGAATAAAAGGTTCTTGAAACCTGGACTCCACCAAAAGATCTTGTGTCGAGCGTTCCGCCATAATCGCGTGCAAATGGCACCCCGAGAGCCGTAAAATGGTCGATAACTTCATTGCTTACTTCAGCTGCCCTGTAAACATTTGCTTCACGCGCCCTGAAGTCGCCACCCTTTATCATATCATAGAACAGACGAAAAACACTATCTCCATCGCTCTGATAGTTTTTGGCAGCATTTATACCACCTTGTGCGGCAACAGAATGTGCTCGTCTCGGAGAATCCTGATAGCAAAAGTTTTTTACACTGTATCCCAGTTCACCAAGGGCAGATGCAGCACTCGCTCCCGATAAACCGGTACCAATAACAATTATTTCAAGCTTCTTCTTGTTTGCCGGATTTACAAGTTTTACTGAATTTTTATATTTTGTCCATTTCTGTACCAGGGGACCATCTGGTATCTTTGAAATTAGTTTTTCCATAATTGTTTCTTTTCATTTCGGATTTACCTGAAAAACCTTAATGTGATTGATATAAAAGCAAAACCTGCCGGAAGCGCAATTGCATAAATCAAAGCCACAACTTTGACTACCGGGGTCCATATCCTGTGATTTAGTCCAAGTGTCTGAAAAGCTGAATAGAAGGCATGGTAAAGGTGAAACCCCAAAATAGTAAAGCAAGTGAGATAAATATAACTATATGCAGGTATCTTAAAAAGGTTATGTGCCACAGAATAAAAATCTTCAGGATTCCCTGCAACTAATCCAAGCTTGATAAAGAAAAAGTTAAAAAAATGCAGGATAAGAAAAGTGAAGATAGTAGCTCCCGTCCAGATCATGAACTTTGAGAAAAATGATACTTCCGTTTTGTTACCGCTTACATAGCCAATCGGACGTACGAGCCAGTTCTGGATCTGAAGAAAAATTCCCCACGTAATATGAATTAATATCGCTCCTATCAGAACAACCTCCGTTATTTTTATCAATGGAAATGTAGCCATGAAATGTGCTGCTTTGTTAAACGGTTCAGGATCACTCTTAAGCAACATCAGATTAATAATCAGATGAACCGGTAAGAAGGTGAGTAAGAACAAACCTGCTGATGCCATTACAAATTTCTTTGAAATTGAGGAAAATAGAACTTTACTCATTGGTTATGAACTGTTTGGAGTTTATATTTTTGTCAGGTAAAGGAAGATTAACAAAGTTAGTTTTATTAAGTCAGAATTACAATTTTGCCATTATGCTAATTATCATAGATCACCAGGAACTGTTTGGATATGGTCATTATGTGATAATTGGCTACATTTACAAAACTAAATTATTTATTAATATGTTTTTTTCGTACAGAGGAGGTAGAATTCATTATTCTGACTCAGGTAATGGAAATGTGATAGTCCTGCTGCATGGTTACCTCGAATCATCTGAAGTGTGGAATGGATTTGTTGAGAAACTAGCATCAAAAGGCAGGATCATTTCAGTGGATCTGCCTGGTCATGGTCTCTCAGATGTTTATGGAGAGGTACATACCATGGAGTTTATGGCAATAGCGATAAAGGAGTTGCTTGATAAACTGAGTATTAATAAAGCTTGTCTTATTGGTCATTCCCTCGGTGGATACGTTACTCTGGCTTTCCTCGAACTTTTTCCTGATCATCTTTACGGGTACTGCCTTTTTCACTCACAACCTTTTCCTGATCCTCCTGCAGCTCTTGAGAAAAGAATGCGAGAAATTGAAATAGTAAAAATGGGGAAGAAAAACCTTATGTACCCCGATAATGTCATAAGAATGTTTGCCCCTTCAAATCTTGATAAGTTTTCCGATGCTCTTCAAAGATCAAAAGATATTGCCTCAAGGATCCCCGGAGAAGGAATAATTGCAGTACTGAACGGGATGATGATCCGACCTTCACGTTTGTCTTTTATGGAAGAAGGAAGGATCCCGTGCCTTTGGATATTAGGGTCAATGGATAGCTACATACCCTGCGATTTAATTCAGTCAAGAGTGAAACTACCTCCTAACGCGAAGACAGTTATCCTTAAAAGATCAGGTCATTTGGGATTTATTGAAGAAGAAGAGAATTCTGCGAGAGCTATTACTGAGTTTGTAAATAAAATTTCCTGATCTTTTGCCCCCCAATCCCGCAAGGCGGAACTAATTACCTTACATTAAGAAAATTACAATTAAAAATTCAGGATTATGAGGTTGTTTCAAAAGTGGTATTAACCACCCCGTCATGACCCTTTGGGCATTGCCTCCCTGCAGACAGGCTCCTCCCTAAAATTGCCCACAGGGCAATTTCTTGACGGTCGGCCCCCTTGAATAGGAGGGGAAAGTATTGATTTACACACTTTTAATCTCTCCTCCTTTTTAAGGAGGAGTACCCTGACTGCAGGTCAGGGGGAGGTGGTTGACTTTTTTGACACACCCAAGGGGGGCTAAAGTTTACTTTTTCAGATAATCAATAGCATATTTAAGCGTGGCGTCGATCTGTTCCCAGATAGGATAGAATCCTTTATTATCCAGAATATTACGGGCAATATAAGCTTTTATCTGGGTATGAATTATCTCTCCTGATGTTTTTAATCCTGAAGGATCTTTCTTGATACCATTTGTAGCAGCAAATTGTACAAACTGATCGAGAAGGGCCTGTTTATCAAGATACTTTCCCATCTCCACAGATTCAGTATATTTCTTTAACAATTCCCTGTTGTTCTCGGTGTATTTAAGTGCAAATCTGTAGATGAAAGATCTGACTTTAAGGAAGTAAGGGGATACTCCGGAGGTATCAAAATGTACAAATTTGTCGGGCATTATGCCTCCGCCTCCATAAACTATCTTTCCGCCCGGTGTGGTAAACCTGAGAGAGTCAGAAAAATGTATGCTGTCAGAGACTTCAAATTCACCATGGGTGTATCTTTGGTTCAGATCGTCGAAATATTTTTCAAATCCATCTTTATACGGTTTTTGTATTGACCTGCCGGTAGGTGTATAATAGCGGGCTATAGTCAGCCGCATTCCCGAACCGTCAGAGAAGGGTATAGGTTCCTGGACCAATCCTTTACCAAACGATCTCCGTCCGATAATTGTTCCACGGTCGTTATCCTGGAGAGCTCCTGCAAGTATCTCACTCGCTGATGCACTCCATTCATCAATGAGAACAACCAGGTTTCCTGTTTTAAATTCTCCCTTGCCTGTAGCTCTGGCTTCATTTCGTGGCGAGGAACGTCCCTTTGTATAAACAATTAACTGCCCCTCTTTCAGGAACTGGTCCGCTACCTGAATGGCAGCTTCCATAATGCCGCCTGAATTGCCACGAAGATCGAGTATGAGACTGGTCATTCCCTGGTCTTTAAGTTCCCTGAGCCCCTTCATGAACTCATCAAAAGTCGTCATGGCAAAAGTGTTGATCTTAATATATCCGATATTATCATTCACCATATAATCAACATCAACGCTGTAAATCGGGATTTTATCCCTGGTTATTTCAAACGGCAGAAGCTCTTTCTGTCCGTTGCGAAGAATTTTTATTTTTACGACTGTACCCCTCGGCCCCTTAAGCATCCCCATAATTTTTTCATCAATTATATGCCTGCCTGCAACAAGAGAATCATTGACATACAGAATTTTATCTCCTGGCAGAAGACCCAGTTTTTCGGAAGGCCCTCCGGGAATGGTGCTTATAATCAGGATTGTATCGGTAAGCATACTGAAAGAGATGCCAATCCCTTCAAAATTACCCTGCAATGGTTCATTCGCACGGGCAAGATCTTTTGCCGGAATATAAACAGAATGCGGATCAAGCTTTTTAAGTATAGCAGGGATGGCGGTTTCAACCAGATCATTCCGGTTTACTGAATCAACATAGTTCGATTCAATGATATTCAGAATACTGTTTAATTTATCATTTCTTGATCTGATACTTGAATGCTGAGGTAAGACCTTTTCAGCTGGAAGATATCGTCCAATAATAACACCTAAAGCCAGTGATATTCCAAACATCAACGGAAGAAAAACACTCTTTTTTGAGTTATTGTAGTTCATAAATTTCTTTTTCGGGGTCAATATATATCAATTCTATTCCTGCACGTTTCAGAAGTTCAAGGCCATCAGTTTTATGATATCTGTTACAGTAAACAACTCTTTTTATACCTGACTGAATAATTAGTTTAGAACATTCCATACAAGGGGATGTTGTCACATAAAGAGTTGAGTCTTCACTGGAGTTATTCGACTTGGCAACTTTTGTAATGGCATTTGCTTCTGCATGAAGAACGTATGGTTTTGTAACATTATTATCATCTTCACATACGTTCTCAAATCCGGATGGGGTTCCGTTATAGCCGTCGGAAATAATCATCTTACCTTTTACAATCAAAGCTCCGACCTGCCTTCTTATGCAGTAGGAATTCTGAGCCCAGATAAGAGCCATTTCAAGATAGCGCTTATCAAATGCAATCTGTTTTTCACCATAAGGTTTCAGATCCTTTTTATCTGGCATTATATCCGGAGTTTGTATCTATTTTAAAAGGGTTCAAAGTTAATTAATTTATAATTGTTTTGCTAATAAGATTAAACCTCTGGTATTCAATGGAAATGCAACCAGAATTTATTGAATTATTTTCATTGATGTAATTATTCATATAGTCATCTTGTTATAAATTCAGATGAAAAAGTTAATTTTGGATAACTTATCAGGGTTTAACGGAAACAGAGAATTTATAAGCTGACAATATTTGCACAATCATGTTCAACACAAATAATTTACACCCGATGATAGTGCACTTTCCTATTGCGCTCATAATTGTCGGATTTATCGCCGAGGTTATTTCTCTTTTTTTCAAAAACGAAAAATGTCTTTCAAAGACAGGTTTCTATCTTATGATACTAGGAACATTAGGTGCAATTGCAGCATGGTCCACCGGCCAATTATTTACTGAAGAACCAACCCAGGGAGAGATTTTAAAGGTATTTCAGAAACACGAGAATGGTGCTCTCATAACTATGATTCTCATGATTTTTGGTTCATTCTTCAGGATATGGCTGGTTGTGCAAAAGAAAGAGGAGACTCCTTTAAGGTGGATAGCCTTTGGTTTTTATTTTCTTGCCTTTGCTGCCGTGGCCTTTACAGGATTTATGGGAGGAACCATGGTCTATGATTTTATGATGGGCCAGTAACAAAACATCCTGATTTCTTAACTACAATCATTAATCGTCAATTAGCCTCGTTTCCTTTTATCCTATGAAAGTTTCTTGATTATTTAGGATAATTGGTTAATAACATTTTGACTTTTCAACCGTTTTATCAAAATGCTGGGATTAATTTTACAGCCAGTTCTCAGTGATTGTATGAAATTAGTTTCACCTGAATACATGATTACAGAATATTTTATCTGAAAACAAAAGAAATATGAAGAAGATTTTGGCAGCTTTTCTGTTATTGATAATTTTTGCGAATTTATCCGGTCAGAGTAATTTCACCGATAAACGGGATGGGAATATTTATCGCACTATAACAATCGGAGGTGTTACCTGGATGGCAGAAAACCTCAAATATAAAGCTAAGTCAGGAGCATTCTATTTTGATAACGACTCCAACAATATTCCCGGGTATGGTGTATTATATGAATGGAAAACTGCGATGAACATTTGTCCAGTCGGATGGCGTCTCCCCTCAGGGGCCGAGTTTCAGGCTCTTATTAATCATTTTGACCAAAAAGAGACCTGGGGAAAAATAGCATCAGATCCATCTTCATTTGGGATTCAGCTCGGGGGAATGCAGGATTATGAAGGCAACTTTTCAGAAATGGACGAAAGCGGCTATTACTGGACATCAACTGAATATGATAATAATAACGCAGAATACTTCAGTTACCTGCTTATAGATGATAATCCGGTAATTGATATATCAAGGAAAGAAGATATTGCGGATATACACGGTACGGAAAAATCCAATAAATATTCTGTACGTTGCCTAAAGAATTAGTTTTTGCTGATGAGATTACTTCGTACTTTAGAGAGTTGGAAGATAATGGATCAACACGCATCTAAAAAGTCATTTGTCGCAATCAGTTTACTGAGAAAACATAATTCAAAAGGTATTAATCTTCTTACGGTAATACTTTTGATCTTAGTATTAACAGCGGGTTGTGCCACCCAACACAAGTACAGAAAGATGAAACCGATTCCCTGTCCCTGCGAAAAAGAGAATAAAAGGTGATTCTGATCTTTACTATTGTTGTTGAATCTGTCTGAATAAATCCCCAAATAAATATTTTTAAAAATAATTAACGTAATTATACGTCATATTAAAATTAAACGTATATTTACGTCAAATAAATTATACTCATGGCATATACAAAAAGTGAACTGTTCAGCCCGGAACTTCAGGTTTGCTCGACACTGTTTAAAGCGTTGGCACACCCTGCCCGGTTAGCCATTCTGAAGTATCTGGCTGAAACCAAAACCTGCATTACAGGTGACCTGGCTGATGAGTTGCCACTTGGCAGGACAACGGTAAACCAGCACCTCAAGGAATTAAAGGATGCCGGTCTGATTGAGGGTACTACGGAAGGGGTAAAAACCTGCTATTGTTTAAATCTCAAGAAAATACGGGAGTTAAAAAAGATGACAGAGAAATTTATAAATGGAATAAATATTAATGTAGATTTTGACTGTAATTAGAAAAAAATTGAAAATTAATCTATTCAATTACTATCTAATTTCATCATTTTCAAATTTTCAAATTAGTAAGTTATGAAGATATTGATTTTATGTACCGGCAATAGTTGCCGAAGTCAGATAGCACAAGGATTCCTTCAGTCGTTCGATAAAAAAATTGAAGTCCATTCAGCAGGAACTTTTCCGGCATCAAAGGTTAATTCAAATGCAGTCAAAGTGATGGGCGAAGCTGGCATTGACATCAGCAAAAACACACCTAAGAACGTCAACCAATACCTTGATGATGAGTGGGATTATGTCATAACAGTATGTGATGACGCTAATGAAACATGTCCTGTTTTCCTTGGGAAATTGAAACATCATTTGCATTTTGGTTTTGAAGATCCTTCGAATTTCAAAGGAACTGAAGAACAGATTATTAATGAGTTCCGCAGGGTCAGAGATGAAATAAAAACTGCATTTTATAAGTTTTACACCGATTCTTTAATTTAGTATGAAAGACTCTTTTTTAATCGGGGATATTCCAGTTTCAGGTGCCGTTGTTCCGCTTGTATCCACTGAACTCAATTCTGTAGATTTTATGGGTGCTGTTATGGTACGTTGGGGAATCAACCGTGATCATTACAGAGTTCACCCCGGGCTTTATGCTTTTGGTTCTCCCGGTCCGGAATCGGATGTGTTTGTGACTGCAAACTATAAACTTACATTCGATACCCTTCGTAAAAACCTTTCCGATATGGACGGATGGATATTGGTACTGGATACAAAAGGCGTCAATGTCTGGTGCGCTGCGGGGAAAGGAACATTCGGCACAAAAGAACTTGTCAGCAGGATAGGACTGGTTTCTCTTGAAAAAATTGTAAATCACAAACGGTTGATCCTGCCACAACTGAGTGCTACAGGAGTTGCTGCTCATAAGGTTAAAGAGGAGACCGGTTTTAATGTTCATTATGGCCCGGTACGTGCATCTGATATAAAGAGATTTATTAGTGACGGTTACAGAGCTGACAAGGAAATGAGGAAAGTCACATTCAGTTTTAAAGATCGGATAAAGCTTATTCCTAATGATTTAATGTATGGAAAACTTTACCTTCTGGGTGCAATGGCAGTTCTTTTTTTGATTTCAGGACTGACTGCTAATGGCCTTTCTTACAAAGATTTTTCAGGTGATGGCGGGCCAACAATTTTAAAAGTATTTCTTGCATATATTTCAGGAATTGTAATTACACCAATGTTTCTTCCATATATTCCTGCCAGATATTTTTCTTTAAAAGGATTTTATGCCGGGGTACTTGTTTTTCTTATCCTTTTATTGTTAAAACTTATGGGCAGTAATATTATTGAAATATTATCCTGGTTTCTTATTATTACAGCGATTTCCTCTTTCCTGGCGATGAATTTTACAGGTTCATCAACATTTACATCATTGTCGGGAGTTAAAAAAGAGATGAAAATATCAGTGCCCCTTCAGATAGGGTCTGCCCTATTTGGTATTATTTTACAGGTTGTCGGGAAATTTATTTAAATTAATCATATGAAAGAATTAGTATATCTTCCTGATGTTGTAACACTTAATTTGTGTGAAGATACATGCAATGGGTGTGGAATGTGTATAAAGGTATGTCCTCACGATGTATTTGAACTTTCAGAGAAGAAAGCTCATATAGTAAGGAGAGATTTTTGTATGGAATGCGGGGCGTGTTCATTGAATTGCCCGGTGCAGGCAATAACAGTTAATTCGGGTGTAGGTTGTGCTGCCGGTATTATTAATGGACTACTCAATAACACCGAGCCAACATGCGGGTGTTCCGGTGAATCCACTTGCTGTAACTAAAATAAAATTTTCAAATTATTACAATATGAAACCCAGGCTTAAATTCCTTGACAGATATCTGACTCTTTGGATATTTCTTGCAATGTTTCTCGGAGTCTTTTCCGGATATTTTTTCCCCGCAATAGCATCATTCTGGGATTCATTAAAATCTTCGCCTGAAAGCACCACCAATATTCCTATTGCCATCGGTTTAATTCTTATGATGTATCCGCCGCTAGCAAAAGTAAGATATGAAGAATTAGGTGGTGTTTTCAGGAACTTTAAAATTCTGGGCCTTTCCCTGATCCAGAACTGGATAATAGGTCCGGTTCTCATGTTTGCTCTGGCAATTATTTTCTTTAAACTATTTCCGGGGAAAGACAATTCCAACCTTCCTTATATGTATGGTATTATCATGATTGGGTTGGCCAGATGCATCGCCATGGTAATTGTTTGGAACGACCTGGCAAAAGGCGACACAGAATATTGTGCCGGGTTAGTGGCTTTTAATTCTATTTTCCAGGTCCTGTTTTTTTCAGTTTATGCGTGGATTTTTATTGCTGTTTTGCCCGGATGGTTCGGGGTGCCAACTAACTCAGTGGTAGACAATATAACAATCGGACAGATAGCTAAGAGTGTCTTTATTTATCTTGGAATACCATTTATCGCAGGGTTTCTGACCCGTTTTATCTTAATAAGAGTCAAAAGCAAGGAGTGGTATCACACCAGGTTTATTCCTAAAATTAGTCCTGTAACACTTATTGCATTGTTATTCACAATAATAGTAATGTTTTCATTGAAAGGCGAATATATTGTCAAACTGCCTTTCGAAGTGATTTTAATTGCAATTCCACTCATAATATACTTCCTGATAATGTTCCTGTTTTCCTTCTTCATGAGCAGAAGGGCAGGCGCCACTTATGAACAAACAGCAACCCTTTCATTTACTGCGGCAAGCAATAATTTTGAACTTGCCATAGCTGTTGCAATAGCTGTATTCGGGATAAACTCAGGTGAGGCATTCACTGCTGTAATTGGTCCTTTGGTTGAAGTTCCGGTTATGATCGGACTGGTAAATGTGGCTCTGTGGCTTAAGAAAAAATATTTTATACCTTTATAAATTAAACTGAAACAGTTTTAAATGTCACTTAAGCACTTATTTTAAATCATTTAATACATTGCAAAGAGATTAAATGGGAGCAAGCATTCTAACTATGTCGATTGCCGGTCTATTGGCAGGCTTCATTTTTTCAATGCCTATTGCGGGTCCTATCAGTATCCTGATTACTTCCAATGCATTCAAAGGAAGGCTGCGCTACTGTAACTTAGTGAGCATAGGGGCTTCTATTGCTGATTTTACTTATGTTTTCATTGCAGTATTCGGTTTGACAAGACTATATTCTTTGTATAAACCAGCCATCCCTTATATATTATCAGGTGGTTCCATTTTTTTTATCATCCTGGGATACAAGATTATCAGAACAAAAATCGATATTGAACATCTCGAAGATAAAAGCCATCTCACTGAAAAGATTAAAAAGAAGGAAAAAGGTGCCTTTTATACGGGGCTTATGATTAATTTTCTTAATCCGACTTTATTTATCGGAGTGCTTACTTCATCCTTTTTCGTAATTTCTTTAATAGCATCTTTGGGTTTTCATACCGGGGGGTTGGCAACTAAAATGGATCAGAATGTAAAAGAAATCAGCAATATTGAAGGTAAAAAAATAGAAAAATCACAAGGTTTAGCGATTAAACAATTTGACAAAATTCAGATGCGAATCAGTAAAGATCATCAGGAAGATCTAACCACATACCCCACATATTTTCATGTCGTTATCAGTATTTGTTATGCATTCTTCCTTTCATTCGGTAGTATAATCTGGTTCTTTCTTATGGCTTTCCTTATTGTCCGTTTCCGACGGCATATCAATGTAAATGTTATATCTGCAATAATCAAAGGTCTGGGGGTTGTTTTGTGCATAATCGGATTATACTTTGGTTACCTGGGTATCAGGATGTTTATCTCAATGTAGGATTTAAGATTCTTTTTTATTACAGTGACAATTGAATATAAATTTGCTATTTTTACCGCTGTGCGATGGGGTTCGCCTTAAACTGCTTTTCAGAGCTGATAACTCCTGGTGTTTTTAAATTTATTGGAGTTATTTATGATAAAGATTTATTTTTATTCGATTGTAACTTTTTGGTTTTTAGCGGCTCTGATATCTACTATCCTTGCAAATCGTCTGAAGATTTCAATGGCTTTATTGGAGATCATTATCGGCTCTTTAATAGGGTATGCGACATTCAAATTAAATTTAACAGGTAATCTTTCCCTTAGTTCTGACTGGATGAAGTTTTTAGCAGATACCGCTGATATAAAGCTCACCTTTCTTGTCGGCATAGTAATTACAAGTGCAGTAATCCCGACTCTGGTTGCCAATAAGTTTTTTCTTTCCAAAAATTTGCTCGAAGTGCCTATTCTGAATGATCAGCCTCCGGAAATCGGTCCGGAATACCAATAAACTTTTATTTTTATGAAATATATTTATAATTTAAATTTGAAAATTATTTAACCTTAACAAAAGTATTATGGAAATATTAGAAGTTGAAGCTCTTGAAATACTCGATTCAAGAGGAAATCCTACTGTAGAGGCTCATATTACGCTTGAGGATGGTACTACCGGCCGTGCAATGGTACCAAGTGGAGCATCAACCGGCGAGCGCGAAGCTTGCGAATTGCGCGACGGAGATAAAAAACGTTACGGCGGAAAAGGAGTGCTGAAGGCAGTTGAAAATGTAAACAAAATAATCTCTAAAGAGATTGAAGGGAAATGTTTTGTAAACCAGCGTGAACTTGATTATCTTATGATCGAGATAGATGGGACTCCTAATAAATCTAAGCTTGGTGCAAATGCAATACTTTCCGTATCAATGGCATATGCTCGTGCCGAAGCCAAGAGTGCAGGCATCCCGCTCTACCAATACCTGGGTGGAGCCAATGCATATCTGCTGCCTGTCCCGTGTCTGAACATTATTAATGGTGGAAAACATGCTGATAATAATGTTGATTTTCAGGAATTTATGATCGCACCTCACAGTGCTCCAACTTTCACTGAAGCAATCCGCATGGGGGTCGAAGTATTCCATGCTCTGAAATCAGTTCTGAAAGCCAAAGGATATAGCACCGGAGTAGGGGATGAAGGCGGTTTTGCGCCTGACCTTAAATCAAACGATGAAGCCGTTGAGGTTATACTTGAAGCCATTACAAAGGCAGGGTATAAACCAGGCACCGATGTGAGTATCTGTCTCGATCCTGCCGCAAGCGAAATGTGGGAAGATGGTAATTACAAGCTGTTTAAAAGTACTGGTAAATTAATTTCCAGCGACAACCTGATAAAACTCTGGGAGAACTGGGTAAAACAATACCCAATAATATTGATCGAAGACGGCCTTGCTGAAAACGACTGGAAAGGATGGCAAAACATGACCAAAGTTCTGGGAAGTAAAATAGAGATTGTTGGTGACGATATTTTCTGCACTAACAAAGCCATCCTTACCGAAGGTATTGCCAAAGGTGTTGCTAATTCTATACTTATTAAACTCAACCAGATAGGTACAGTTACGGAGACACTTGAAACAATTGAGCTGGCCTACAGGAATAATTATAATGCATTTGTTTCACATCGCAGCGGAGAAACACCCGATAGCTTTATTGCCGATCTTACTGTTGCAGTAAATGCAGGGCACCTTAAAACCGGCAGCGGATGCCGAGGAGAACGAATTGAAAAATTTAACCAGCTGATGAGGATAGAACACGAACTGGGTAAAAGTTCAAAATTTGCGGGTAAAAAGGCATTTAAAAACGCAAAATAGTCGGAGAGAAAAAGCCTGAATGGCACTTATGGGACATGATGGTCCGGCACATTTCAAAATTGCAGATGAAAAGCCGGACCTTGGCATTATTGTTCTATCGGAACAGGACATATATCCACCTGGATCAACAAATTATCTGAACTTCTTAATTTTGATTTTATGAAGATATGTTAAAAACCGGGGTTTTCATATTAACCCTATTCTTTTGCTCTTTGTGTCAGGCCCAGAGTGACTCAATCATCACACCTGACCATCATTTTAATCTTAAATTTTCTTACAATAGTTCTCTGATTTATCCAGGAATAAGTACAGGTATTGAGTTTCCCTTTCGACAAGTCAATGTGCAGAAATTAAAAAAGCAGACAATTGAAAAATCTTTTACTAAAAGTCGGTTTGTTGCTGCAAATCTGAACTGGTATCATCACCCTCATTTTCATGATAATTTATACCTGACTGCGGAGTGGGTAATGAGAAGGACCAGCAGCAGAGGATTTATTTCAGAGTTTTCTTTTGGGCCCGGCTTCAGCAGAACATTTCTTGGTGGAACGACTTACAGGGTAGATGATAATGGGGATATTTCTGTTATTAAACTAGCAGGCTACAATTATGCTCTTATAACAATCGGTGGAGGTTTTGGCTATGATTTTTCGCTTAAGAAGGAATTGCCATTTTCAACTTTCGCAAAGATGAACTTGATTTCTATGTTCCCCTATAACAGCACGGTATATTTTAGACCGGTCATGGAGATTGGGATTCGATGCACACCAGGAGAAATTATTAAAAAATTAGGGAAGGAATAAATTACAAAATGAAGACAAGAATGAGAATAGCATTTCTCATTGTTTTTATATTTCTTTTAGACGGGTGTCAGAAAGAGAAGATAACTTTTTCTGAAAGTGTTTCCGAAGTATTCTATGTTGAAAATGCCGGAGCTTCAATGCGTGTTCTGGTACAAGGAAATACAGCAAGCAAAACCTTCATTTTAATTATTCATGGTGGCCCGGGTGCAAGCTCATATTTCTATGACACAAAATATATCAGCCAGAATCTCGGTGATAATTTTGCAATGATATATTGGGATCAAAGAAATGCAGGAGCTTCTCAGGGGACAAGTAATGGTGGAAACCTACATCTTGATCAGATGGTTGAAGATCTGAAAAAAGTGATCCAGGTCCTTAAGTATAGATATGGACAGGATATGAGTTTATTTTTACTCGGACATAGTTTTGGTGGACTTATAGCTGTAGATTTTATAACCAGTTCAGATTATCAGAATATGATAAAAGGCCTTATAAATGTTGATGGCAGTCATAATTATCCCTTAAACGATACCCTTACAAGACAAATGTTACTTTCAGTCGGGCAATATCAGGTTTCACAAAAACGAAATGTCGAAAAATGGCAACCGATTATCAGCTATTGCATTGGCCATCAGGGCAATTTTAGCTTCGAAGAATCACAACAATTGGGAACATATGCAACTGAGGCAGAAAACTACATTGATAGCATTAAGCATATAAATATTGTTACTCAGGTATTAAAATATGCAATTACTGATAAATATCCTCTTACTGCAATGCTTAGTAATTTTCTCTATTCAGAAGATTCAAATTTTAATAAAGAACTGGCAAAAGCACAATTCTCGTCGTCGCTTTATAAAGTTACAATTCCGGTATTGGTGTTGTGGGGAAAATATGATTTCACTTGTCCGACCGGATTAGGGGAAGATTTTTATAATCGCATAAGTTCAACTGATAAGCTAATGGCCATTTCTCCTATTAGCGGACATGATATGATGTTACAGGATAAGAAATTCTTCTGTAATGAGGTGAACGCATTTATTCAGAAAAACAGATAAATTAAAGGTGGCAATTTGCTATCTTAAATAAGGATAAATTAGTGTTTGAAAATCAATATATAACATGTTAAGGATCACTTATATTCATTATAATTAATTAATGTGAGACAATGATTTTAAAACTATCACTTCTGGCAATTTTCGGAATTGCAATGGCACACCTGGAAGGTGTTGTAGTTGTTTATCTGAGAAAAGCGCTGGGGATGCTCGATTCAGAATCAAATAAGGAATCGATTGAAAAATTTCCGAAGCGTTATCTGAATATTGAGATGACCAGAGAGGCTGCTACGATTATTATGCTAGTAATAATTGCATATATTACAGACGGATCGTGGATTGAAAAAGGCATATTCTTCCTATGGACCTTTGCATTCTGGGACCTGTTCTATTATTTATCGCTCTACATTTTAATAAAATGGCCTCCCAAACTTACAACAATTGATGTTCTCTTTCTTATTCCAAAGCCATGGATTGCCCCGGTCTGGTTCCCGATAGGTGTTTCCGGTATGACAATATTTATCATAGCTGTCCTGGCCACTTTTGGGATCATTTAATCATGTCCCTGCAGTTATCATTTAAAATTATTCCGTTATTTCAAATACCGAACTTGTAAGCGGTGAAAATGAACCAACGTTCAAACCTATTTTCATAAGATAATCGCCAGTATAGCTTTTCCCGCTTTCGGAAGGGTCAAAACGCCGTCCCTCAGCTGTGATATTGATTTCCTGGATTTTATAAGTTTTAGCAGGATCAAGCCCCTGTAACCTGACACTATTGAATGTTTCACCGAATCTGGAATTGAGAGTATATGAAAAAAGAAGAGCTTTGTTTTTAGCACTGTTTACATACATCAGAACCGCCCTGTTTTCCTCATACGGAGAGACTAGCCTGTACAGATCTCCATGCCATATCAAATCGCTTAATCTTTTGTAATTAGCTATTGCATCCTGGCTGAACTTCAATTCTTTTTCAGTAAGCCCGTTTACCTGAATATCGTAACCCATTTTACCCATCATGGCAACGTCTGTTCTGAATTTGAGCGACTGTTTGCCCCAGGATGTAATATGGTTACAGACCGCGAATGACGGAAAGAAATATGAGTATCCCCATTGTATATAAACTCTTTCAAGCGGATCAGTGTCATCACTTGCCCAGAATTCAGTGAAATATCGAAGTGCCCCATAGTCAACCCTTCCTCCACCACCCGAACAAAGCATTACCGGCAGATGCGGGTATTTCTGGCGAAGTCTGTCGAGAACGTTGTAAAGATTGTTCACATAATCGATATAGAGATTTGATTGTTTATCTTTAAGATTGATTGAATATGCATTCGTCATCATCCTGTTGCAATCCCATTTGATAAAAGCAATTCCCGGATTTTTCGTCAGCATTTCATCAACTACATTGTAAACGAATTCCTGAACTTTAGGGTTCGTAAGATCGAGAACAAGCTGGTTCCGGTAATAATTCTCAGGACGGTTGGGCAGTTTCAGTATCCAGTCGGGGTGATTTTCATAGAGCTCACTTTTTGGATTGACCATTTCAGGTTCTATCCAGATACCAAATTTGACTCCTTTACTATCGGCTTCTTTGACAAGATAACCCAGGCCATCCGGAAGTTTAGCCTTATTTTCCTGCCAGTCACCTAATCCGGCACGGTCGTCATTCCTGGGATATTTATTGGCAAACCATCCATCATCGAGAAGAAATAGATCGAGCCCCATTTTTTTTGTATCATCCAGCAAACCAACTAATGTAGGCTCATTGAAACTAAAAAAGGTTGTTTCCCAATTGTTCAGGAGCGTCAAACGGGGTTTGTTCCCATCCATGATTCCATAATTGGTCGCCCAATGATGAAGGTTACGGCTTGCAAGTCCTTTTCCATGATTTGAATAAGTAAATATAAATGAGGGAGTTTTAAAAGGTTTGCCTGGCTGAATTGAATATTCAGATGCGAATGGATTTATTCCTGAAATGATACGTAAAGAACCTTTTTCATCGACTTCAAAGACGAACTGGAAATTTCCAGACCAGCCCAGGGTACCTGCAATAAGTTCACCATTATTCTCGTCAGATTTTTCATTCAGTGAAAGAAAGAACACGGGAGTCTGGTACATATGTGCCCTTGTCCCCAGTTTGCTATCCAGAATTTTAATGCCATTGGTCAGTTCGTTCTCCTGCATCTTCATCTCTTCAGCCCAGTCGCCGTGAAACTGTGTAAGCCAGTATTTATTGGCGTCAAAGTGAAGCATTGATGAAGCGTAGTTATAGATTGTCACCGGATTTGCCTCTTTCTGTGCTATCTCAACCCATTGTTCTATTACATCCTCGGCTGAATATGACTTAATATGAAGAGTAACTTCAACCGGATATTCCGGGTCTTTCAGGAGGATATTGGTAATTGTTACATTGGCATCGGTTTTTTCTATATTATGACTGACATACTTCAGTTCCAGAGATGGATTTCCGTCATTGTGTGTCATTCGGATAGCCGGTTCGAAAAGATTATCGGTACCGAAAGTAGCATAAGCCAGATGTTCAGTATTTCTTGCCAGTTTTAATTCGGATATATTATCAAGCCTTGAACCCAGGTATGCTTGATAGAGCCTTCCGTCCCTGCCACTGACTTTATAAATCAGATCAGTGTTTAAAGTTGAGACGGAAATAATAACATCCGGTTGCTGGTTGGCCTGTGGCGGCCCCATTGGAGGTTGTCCGACAGATACAGAAATGATTGTGCAAATGGAGGTGATTAAAAGTAATAGTTTTTTCATAAGTAATTAATTTTATGTTGTTTGATAAATGATGCTTTATAATATGACTATCGGTAATTATAAATAAAAGAAACCAAATTGTTTAATAATCAAATTCACTGAACATTCTTTACTTTAATCATTTCGTTTATACCAGGAGAGATTCCTCATTCCTCTGTCTCTGGCGAATTCATTCCGAGCGTTAGTGAGGAACCGAGCAAAATGCGAGCTCACCGAAGGTAATCTCCAATTTTAACCACTTTACTGTTGAATATTCCCTATACTCATTTTTATAATTCTCACCGAATATAAGAAGATTATATTTTTAAAATCTATCCAATATTGACTTATTCTTATAAATTTGAACATATTTTATTTACAAACTTACCTTTATTATTTGAAATGAAACTAACCCAAATCGTTAACAAAATACTACCTGGTATTATTATTTCCATTCTTACGGCTTCCCGATCCTATTCATCACCTTTTCCTGTACCAGATATAAACCTTCAGGATACTGTCTATACACAAAATTCTCCAAAACAACCTGTCTATACGACTACACGGCTGGTAACAGCAAAACCTGTTATAGACGGAAAGCTTGATGACGAATGCTGGAAGAAAGGCACATGGGCAGGAGACTTCCACCAATGGATTCCAAAGGAGGGGGCAAAACCCACATATCCAACCGAATTGAATATCCAATATGATGACAAGAACCTATATGTTGCTATTCGTGCACACGATGGAGAACCTGATAAAATTCTGAAAATGGCCGGTGTCCGGGATGAATTTGTCGGTGATATGGCAGGTGTGAACTTTGACAGTTATCGCGATTATCGTACTGGGTTTGAGTTTACAGTAACAGCATGGGGTCAGAAGGTTGATCTCGTATTATTCAACCCCGCGAACTGGGATTTCAACTGGAATCCTGTCTGGAAGGTAAAAACCGGTTTGGAAGATTCTGCCTGGGTGGCTGAATATGAAATTCCTCTCAGTCAATTGCGGTATAGCCGCAAAGATGAACAGGTCTGGGGAATGCATGTATGGCGTTGGATATCGCGACTTCAGGAAGAAAGCGACTGGGAGATACAAAGCAAGACCGGACCGGGGATGCTTTATAATTATGGTGAGTTGCGGGGTATTAAAGGATTAAAAAAATCACGTCGCCTGGAAATATCGCCATACACGCTGGGAGATCTGAAAACAATGCAAAAAGATCCGGAGAATCCTTTTACCGATAAGGGAAAAACCTGGGGAGGGAATGCAGGACTTGATGCTAAGATCGGTATTTCAAGTAACTTCACGGTTGACCTGACTGTTAATCCTGATTTCGGACAAGTCGAGTCCGATCCTTCAGTGATGAATTTAACGGCATTTGAAACTTTTTATGAGGAGAAGAGACCTTTCTTCCTTGAGGGACTAACAATTTTCGATTATAAATTTGACAACCAGAGCCTGTTTTATTCGAGACGCATCGGACATGCTCCTTCGCGTCCTGTTTCTCCGAATGACAATATTTTTGTGAATTCGCCGGATAAGACATCTATCCTGAGTGCGATCAAGCTAAGCGGAACAACTTCAAATGGATTTTCAGTAGGATTGATACAAAGCGTAACAGCAAATGAATTTGCAAGGCTAAGTGATAAAGACGGTAACAGAAGCAGTGTGAAAGTAGAACCGCTGACAAGTTACACGATTGCACGTTTACAGAAGGGTTATAACGCGGGTAATACAGTAATTGGCGGAATGCTGACATCTACGAATCGTGATATCGAGGATAAAAATCTTGAGACTCTCTGTACCAATTCATATACCGGAGGTCTGGATCTTTTGACCCACTGGAAAGATAAAGAGTTTTATATTGATGCAAGACTTATCGGCAGTTTTATAAATGGAAGCAAAGAGTCAGTCACTGCACTTCAGGAGTCATCTGCCCGCTATTATCAGCGGCCTGGTGCCAGCTATCTGAAATTTGATACGACAGCCACCACCCTTAGCGGATACGGAGGTAGGTTTATAATCGGAAAAGGTTCCAAAGGGTTATTGCGATACTCAACAGGAGCCACCTGGCTTTCTCCGGGTCTTGAACTGAATGACCTGGGTTATATGACCACTGCCGATGAAATAAATCAGGATAATGTGATTTCGTACGAGATAAACCAGCCTGTTACTATATTCAGTGCCTATAATATAAGCCTCGAACAGTTCAACACTTGGAACTTTAATGGCGAGTACCTTGGATCAGGTGCCAATCTTTCATTTACCTCAGTATTCAAAAACCAGTGGAGTTTTGCTGCTAATCAAATCTATCATACAAAGACTCTTGACACTAAAATTTTACGCGGAGGGTATGACCTGATAATGCCATATACAATTACCTCAACCGGTAGTTTGAAAACCGATCAGACAAAAAAAATAACATCCAGCCTGGTTTATAGTTATCAGTATACAGGTAATAATTCGGCAATAAGTTATCAGATTGAACCCGGAATGACCTATCGTCCGATTAACAACCTGAAGATAGGACTGACTGTGAATTACCTTAATAACCACGACAGGCTTCAATATGTTACTTCAACAAACTATTTATCTGAAAAAAGATATATTCTTGGTACGATTAATCAGAAAACACTCGGTCTGACATTAAGAGTAGATCTGAACCTGACCCCTGAGTTTTCAATTCAATATTATGGAAGTCCTTTTATTTCCCGTGGTAAATATTCTGAATTTAAGCGCGTCACTGATCCAAAAGCAGGATCATATAATGACCGTTTTTCTCTTTTAAATAATACCCAACTTATAGGAAATACTTATGGGCTGGACGAAAACAATGATATGGTTGCCGATTATAATATGGTTAATCCTGATTTTAACTTTCATCAGTTCCGTTCGAATCTTGTTGCAAGATGGGAGTACCGGTTAGGTTCTTTTATTTATCTGGTTTGGTCAAGCGACAGGACAGAAAATACTAGTTCCTCAGGGGCATCTCTTGCAGATTCTTACAAACAGCTGCGGAGTGTCTTTCCAAACAATATTTTTCTCATTAAATTGAATTACTGGTTTTCACTTTAATTTCTATAATAAGCAGTCCCCTTTTTCTAAATATTACCCCCTCTGATTCCCGCTTAGGCGGGATGATTGACTCCTTCCCCTGTAGAGGAAGGACGGGAAGGGGGTATAAATAAAATGGAAAATAATGGATATCATTTTCAGACCAATTGAAGAAAAAGACAATAAAGAAATTGCAGATCTTATCCGGACTGTCTTCAGGGAATTTAATATTCACAGACCCGGGACAGTTTATTTCGACCCGACTACCGATAATCTTTATAAACTTTTCAGGACACCGGGGTCAGAATACTGGATAGCTTTAGCGAAAGGGCTTATAATTGGAGGTTGCGGTGTTTATCCTACACCGGGATTGCCAGAAGGATGTGCTGAGCTGGTAAAGTTTTATTTGTCTGCATCGCAAAGAAGCAGAGGGATAGGTTGGCAGTTGATGGAAAAAACTTTCGATTCAGCAAGAAGAAATGGATATAGACAGTTATATCTTGAATCATTACCGGAATTAAGCAGGGCAATCAGTTTGTATGAAAAGGCTGGTTTTAAGTTTATCGCTGGGCCAATGGGTGATTCAGGCCATTTCGGTTGTAATATCTGGATGCTTAAAGATCTATAAAAACAAGAAATCATTCATTGCATTTTCAAGAATCATGAAGTTGTCTTAACATGGACCAACTTCATGATAGACACAAATAAAGTGTTCTGGTTACGCCTGTTCGATGAAATCTAATAGCCACATTGAAGTTACAATTTAAGCAATATAAATATCCCCTCGTAAATCTAAAATCAGCCTCTTTACAGATTGGAGACTATCTGGGTGTTAAGCAATTTTCGAACCTGAGTAACTTTGAATAAGCTTTGATCTGAAAGTTACTGTTAATTAAGTTTGGCTAATTTGGAAGAAGAATTTTTGCTAATTTTAAGTAAAAAAAATTATGTTCTGGCAATCACGTTTACCTGGCGAGCATGGACACTTGTATGATATACATGATTTCCGATTAATTCACGGAATTTTAAAAAAACATTCTGATTCCTGTCTGATAAACAACAATAAACCTTTCTGAAATGAACAACAAGAGTATCGGATCAATGGAAGTTTCGCCCATTGTAAATATCGCTGCATTAATAATAATTTTTGCAGGTGTGATTTATGCAAAATCGATCATCACGCCCTTTTTACTCGCACTTTTCATAAGTATCATTTGTGCACAACCCGTTTCCTGGCTTGAGAAAAAGAGAATACCCAGATGGCTTGCACTTATCATTGTAATATTGGGATTGATTGTACTTTTTTCCGGATTTACTTTCCTGATCGGAGGAACATTATCATCCTTTTCAAGCAACCTTTCAAAATATGAATCTACCCTTACAACGATCAACAACTCATTTATTCAGTTTTTAAATGATAAAGGTTTAAAGATCCCCCAAGATCAGATAATTAAACTTATTCAACCGGCAAAGATCCTGGAATTTACCGCAAGCGCTTTGAATAAACTTTTCAATATGATGGGTACTACCTTCCTGATCTTTATTATCATTTTATTTATTCTCATGGAATTCGGGAGTTTTTCTGTTAAAGCTAAAGCAATTCGGAGTGAATCGGATAAATCCATTTTTTATTTTTCTACCATTTTACAAAATATCCGTAACTACCTTGGGATAAAAACCTTATTATGTTTATCAACGGGATTTCTTATCTATTTAGCATTATTGATCATTGGGGTGGACTATCCTCTGCTATGGGCATTGATTGCAGGTCTGATGAATTATATTCCGAATATTGGATCCATCATCGCCACAATTCCGACAGTTCTCTTTGCCCTGGTAGAACTCGGATTAGGTGGTGCACTTTGGACTCTGGGCTCGTCTATGCTTATACATAATGTTCTTGGAAACTTTATTGAACCCAGGATCATGGGAAAAGGTTTGGGCCTGTCAACACTGGTTGTATTCCTGTCTCTTCTCTTTTGGGGATTTATACTTGGAATGGTGGGTATGTTCCTGTCAGTTCCTTTCACCATGACCATTAAAATCATCCTGGAACAGAATGAGAAAACAAAATGGATCGCAATACTTCTGGGAACACCTGCTGAAGCTAAAACCTATCTTCAAAATAGAGAATTGATTGAAAAACAGCAACATAAGAAATCAAATTTGAAGGAGACTTGAGGAAAGTATTGGGTATTTGGGATATGGCTGATCAAATAATAACTCTTATTAATTAAAAATATGAAAAACACACTCATCTATTATTTGGTTATTCTTATCCCGGTTCCTATAATGATTTGGCTGGTTTTAACTGATAAAACTTTATGTTTTGTAATTTGTTTACTCTTTTATGCATTAGTTTTTCGTCCGATAACTGATAGTTATAGATTAATTAAAAAAGAAGCTATCAGGAAAAAAGATATCTGGAAGCTATTTGTTCCATTTTATGGGAGAACAATTTACTTCAAAAAACTATATTATTACAAGTGACTTTTATTTAATAACAATGATATTAAGACGTTCACATAATTTACCCTGCCAGACGAAGTTCCCCGGTTGCCTTCGACAAGTCGTATGGTAACCAACTATTCCACAGGCGGTTATGGCCAGAATTCCGGGCGGCATATAAAATATTCTTTTAACTTTGCACCTTTGCAAATAAATAAATTTTAACCTTAAAAAAAGTGATAACACTTTATATACCGAAGCTAAATTTTAAGACAGGATTATTGTTTTTTGTTTTGTTTATTTCTGGATCTGTTTTCAGTCAATCACAGAAAGGTAAGGTTTTATCAAGTGAGACTAACTGGGCGATAGGTTATGTGAATATTGGGATTATTGGTAAGAATGTCGGCACAGTTTCGGACGAGTTTGGCAATTTCACGTTAAACCTTGACAATATATATAATAATGATTCATTACGGTTTTCAATAATTGGATATGAGGCTAAATCCTTCCTTGTACGTAATTTCAAAGAAAATTTAATAAAAAACGTATATCTAACCCCTGTACTTTATGATTTAAAGGAAGTAAAAGTGATTTATCATAGAACTAAAGGAATAAGATTAGGTACTCAGGTTCTTTCCAATTCTCTGAAATCTGGTTTTGCAAATAACAATTTAGGTTCTGAATTGGGCATAAAGGTTAATGTCAAAAACCGGGTGGAATTAAAAGACATAAATCTTAATGTGGCAGTTTGTACATTTGATTCAGTTACTTATAGATTAAATATCTATCAGTCAGTAAATAACACAGGATATAAAAATATATTAACTGAACCAATTTACATTTCTTTTTCAAAAGATAAAATCAATAATGTTATAACCTTTGATCTGACAAAATATTCAATAATAATTGAGGGTAATGTTTTAATTGCTTTAGAATTGTACAAGGATTTAGGCGAGGGAAGTTTATTATTTCACACCGAATTTTTTACTGGTTATACCTATCATAAAAAAACAAGTGAGGGCAGTTGGATTAAAGCGCCAGGAGTAATCGGGATGTATTTGAATGGTCGATATTAATAATATAGATTTGACGATTAACAAAGCTTGTCTTTAGTAATATGTTTCATGTTGGCAGAACTATTCTTTCGGCCAATTTGAGGATGTGATTTAATTGAAAAATAGGTATAAGTATGTGTGAACCCATTTTCCCGCAACCACCAGCGTAATGCTTTGGCGATTTTCCTTCTTCTGAGAAAGATTGTTCCAGTTTCATTTGATGTAATTTTATACAATGCTCTCATGGCTGTATGTTTTTGCTAATGTTTTTCACCCAGATTAAATGCTCATTTTCAAAATTTATTTTAAACATTTTATGATTAATGAAATTATTGTTTATTCGGCGAATTAGTTTTAAATGCATAGAGTATTCTGAATTTTAAGAAGCTTACATTAAACTACTTAACCGATCATGCATTGTTTTGAGATCTGAAATATGTTAATCCATTAATCTCTGTCATGTCAATAACTTTGAACCCATGTGATTCCAGAAGTCTTGAAACATCAATTTTATCAGTTTCAATCTCTATCTTTGAATCTAAATAATTAATGCGCCTTTTGGACATTCGAGAAGGCAATTTAATTCTCTTTTGAGTTCTCTTATCAGAAAAGCATCCGATAAAATTGGTTTTCGGAGATAAAACATTATATACAATGTGTAAAAAACTATCTAAATGTCTTATCAGATTAAGTTTTTTCAGATTTATTATGGTAGTTACACCTTTTAAATCGTTGCGGTCATAATAATAATTGTGCCTTGAAGAGAGTACCAGCATGTTGGGCTCATTTGCAAGACCAAGCCAATTGAGGTAATGGAAAAAGTTTTCACCACCCTCAGCAATTAGGTTATCGATAACCGAATTTTTATTGTTTCTTTCAGGAGTGACTTTATTCCCGCTGAAATTTGTCCTGACTTTTTTGTCTATAAAGATGTCGGATTTGAGTAAAATTAAAGTGTCTTCCATCATTTAATGAGTTTAAATCATAAGGTAAAAGTAGAGCTTAATAAGATTCTTGTCAAGCGTCTAAAACCCAATTAGTGAAATAATTGGATCAAATTGGTTTCTTGTTGTCTTTAAAATTTGGACGAAAAATTATCTGAATACACAGTTAACACCAAAAAAGTGTCGTTTCGTCAAAAGTTGTGTAAATTTTAGGGACAAACCTGAAAAAATCTGATTGATCAGATATCTTGAATAAATGAAAAGCAATGATAATCAGACAAATATATTAATATGAATGTGGTTATATTTTAGAAAGTTTCAAATAATTGAATTTTGACAAACAGTATATTAAAAGGGATAAAATTTCAGCACAGGTTTAAATAATTTAAATTCAACAATTTGTTCCTGACCACCAGGAGTTTATTATTTAATAAGCGTACAACAGTTAATAAAGGTGGGCATAATAATCAGGAGCAACTTGGTTGTCACTGTATTTGCAAATCACAACTTCAATTCCATATTGTATAACAGACAGATTCTCTATTATATATCATATAGTTAATGTTTCATTTAAGGTCTTTCTCAGCGAGATACAACCACTATCTTTTTTCTCATTATCTGAAGGTCAATATAATAAATTAATGTATTTCTCTCAGATTTGCATTCCAGGATGAATTTGGGATTAAAAATTGTTTTAAATATAACTGAGGTGTAATTTTGGTTGCAATGTGATCTAAGCATTCTGCCTAATGCATAAAAACACTTCGGTCCAGGTGTTCTTAAAATTCCGGTTCAAATATTTCAAATTAGATATTTAAATTTTAATATTGTTAAACTTTTTCATTTTTTGATTTGTTAAATTCTTATCTTTCAGTTATTGATTTAATAAGATAGACTTAATTCGTATTTATGAATTGCATTATAGGAACCGATAATGTAACCTGCAAACTTCTTGTAGAATTTGTGGGGAAATCTTCTTCTCTAAATCTTGTCGGAACATTCACCGATTCAGTTTCTGTCAAGAACCAATTATCAAAACGACAAGATATTGACCTTCTCTTTCTTGATATTGAGATACTAGAAATGGACTGCTTTGATTTTATCAGTAATCTCGATTATAAACCTAATATTATAGTACTATCATCCAGTGATCAATTTGCCATAAAAGCATTTGACATAAGTGTTGTTGATTATCTGCTTAAACCTATCACTTATTCAAGATTCTACAAAGCCGTTGATAAAGCAATACGGTATTATTCTCGAAACGAGGTCAGCAATAACGTTGATAATGAGATATATATCAAGAATGAATCGTCTTTAGTCAAGTTGAAACTGAAAGATATAATATATATTGAAGCTCTTGAGAATTATATTACTCTTACCACAAATAATAAGAAATTTACCATTCATTTTACTATGAAAGCGATTGAGAATCAATTACCTTCAAGGATTTTTATCAGGGTGCACAGATCATTTATAGTGAACAAGAGCATGATAAAGACCATAAAAGAAAACTCCTTGGATCTTATTGTTGGAGGTACTCTTAAAAACTTTCCAGTCGGTAAGTCATATAAGGATCTTCTTATGAACAACATAAACATGATGGCCAAATAGAATCTTCCTTCTTACAGTCTTCCATCCGTCAACTTGTCCTGCATCATTTAGAACAAACTTCGTCTTCTCACATGATACTTGAGATTAAAAGCTTATATCTTCAACTATTTTGTCCCAAAATGCATAAAAATTAAAGTCAGAAAAATCAATATTTTGTGTAACAATACCTTGTTGGGTTACTGGATCTGGTAAAAATTTACCTAACGACAGACATAAGCGGATAGAGTGAAAACAGAGGTAACTCAAAAATTGATTTTTATGACAGTTAAAGTTTTTAAATTTCTAAGGCTATATATATACTAATGTTTCTTTAACTATTTCACCTTTGTAATCTATCCCATGCAGTTTTATGCCAATACTGGATATGGCACCGTGAACAATATCTTCTATGGGGCCAAAAGCATCTATAATATCCTCAAAATCATCCATTTCATCAAATTCTTCAACAGGCAAATACAGGTGTACAATTAAAATATAATCAGGTTCTTTAATCCGGATTAGAATTTTAAATATTTTTGCCAGCCATAATATTGAGGCAGTATTGAAATACTCCAGATTGAGCCTTAAATTGGTAGTTGGCCTGGCTTTTAGAATATATTCTGTCACCCAATTCAATACAGGTTCATATAATTTTGCAGCATTTTCAGGAATTGATCTGCCAGAGAAAATAAGATCACCCGTCAATTGATTCAGATCAATTTGTGGAGTTTTTGGAGTTTGTTCTATTATTAGACTCTGAAATTCCTTCATCATGTGCTCCTTTAAGGATTTTTAACTTGTGAACCTATGTTTCAATAAAACATTAATCAAATTTATAGCTATTTTTTACAAGTTAAACAACCTTTGTCAAAAACATACTTTCAATCATCAAAAAATTTGATCGTTCATGTAAAATTACAACTACTTTTTTATCTTTATGAATATTGCGACCTCAAATTGAGAAAACAATTCCGGATGAAAATAAACCACCTATTCGGGAGCAAACCGGGTTACTTTTTAAGGTTTTTCAGAACTGACATTCCGATAGTAATTGAGCCACCCAAAAATACCATATAATTGTAAATCAATTATATAGCATTAGTCAAATATCTCTTTTTAAGGCCATTTCCAGCCATTGACAGCCACTTTCTTCTTCCCTAAAGTATTCTGATTAAAGAAACCCAACTTTGTCACAAATTGCATTAATATAGCTAATTAGAACATTTGGTATAGTTGCATTATATTCTATCTATTTATATATCAGCATATTAATTAGTCGATCCTTATGATATTCTAATATGTTGATAATTAGAATGTTAAAGTTAATAACTTATTGATATTTTGTGGTTCAGATTTCAAGGTTTTTTTAATATGCAGAAAAATCTTATAGAAAATTATGGGAAATATTTCACTTTTAACTAATCCCTATTTTAATAATAATAATATTTCTGAGCCTGACTACAACAGGGAGAAGATCTCGTACAGGGAGCCCAGTTTTAGATCGGTCAACTCAAGTTTAACGGCAGAAGTTGGCAAAAACTTTTTCCGTTACCTGAAAAGTCTTAATCTATCAAAAGAACCTGATTTATTCATACTTCCTACAAATGACCATTATTATTATGATGAAGATGATCTAAAAAGTGTCAGGACATTAATAAATCTTAAAAGATTGAATTTGATAAAAGATCTGGATACATTTTTGCATACTCTTTTTCATATTTTACCTCCTAATGTAAATTTAATAGGATGCTTTTCTGATAGCAAAACTCTTAAAGGGAATGAATTTCTCTCTGGGTTATCAACCAGATTAAATAATTTTCTGGATTCTAGGACAGATCACAATCTGGATAAAAAAGATGTTTCAAAACTTTTAGAAAAGTATGGGTTTAAGGTTATTGATATGACAGAGATGAACGAATTAACATATTTTTATTCACAAAATGTCCGTAAAACTATCGAAATTAAAGCCTGACCGATAAATAAGTCCTGAAATCTTTCTTTAAATAAAGACTACTGCAATAATCATGAGCTTCATGCTAGTTGCTATTTACAGTATTTGCAAATAAGCCTCCCAATTCCCAATCAACTTCAGTTATTGTATAATACAGTATATCAACAACATACAAAACACCAGACATCTCGTTTGAAGCCATTTCTAGCCTGTTTAAAACACTTTTATATCCCTCACTTATTCTGCATAAGGAAACTAAACAATGCATTAATTCACTTATTAACAGATAATTAGAGCTTTTGCAATTGTTGCACTGTATTCTATCTATTTATATATCAGTATATTAATTATGTAACGATGCAACCTTGGACCTTGGACCCGGGCTATTTCATTTTTATTATGTTTCAGTAGTAACGAACAAAAAAGCCTCGACATTGTTGTGTGTCAAGGCTTTATTTGTTTGAAAATGTACCCGGAGCCGGGATCGAACCGGCACAGCATTGCTACCACTGGTGTTTGAGACCAGCGCGTCTACCAATTCCGCCATCCGGGCTTTAAAAAACATGACTGCGAAAATATAAAAAACTTTTATCTTTTTTACTTTTGTTTTTTGTCTTTATCTTGTTTTCTGACAAGAATTTCTCTGATTGCCAATTCTATCCCCTCCGCATCGAATCCGCACTCCCTATATAGTTCTTCCTGTGTCCCATGCTCAACAAAATAGTCTGGAATACCTAGACGCCTTACTTCAGAGTTGTACCCATTGTCGCACATGAATTCAATTACAGCGCTTCCGAATCCTCCCTTAAGCACCCCGTCCTCAACAGTAATTATATGGTTGAATTTTTTAAAAACGGAATGGAGGACAGTTTTATCAAGAGGAGCAACAAACCTCATGTCTAAATGGGCAATTGATATGTTTTCTTTCACCAGTTTACTGACAACAGAAGCAACAACAATCCCGGGATGACCAATAGATAAAACTGCTATGTCATTACCTTCGCTTATCTGACGCGCTTTCCCTATTTCAATCTCAAGGAATGGTTTTTTCCAGTCGGTAAATATTCCACGTCCGCGCGGATAACGGATTGAGAATGGAAATCTGTTTTTCTCAAGCTGAGCGGTATACATCAGATTCCTCAGTTCAATCTCATCCATTGGAGCAGAGACTACCATATTGGGAATACTACGCATAAATGCCATATCGAAAAACCCATGATGAGTGGCTCCATCAGCCCCAACAAGACCAGCTCTGTCAACACAAAATACCACGTGCAAGTTCTGAAGTGCAACATCGTGAATTATCTGGTCGTACGCCCTTTGGATAAATGATGAATAGATATTGCAGAATGGAATCATACCCTGTGTTGCAAGCCCTGCAGAAAATGTAACAGCATGCTGTTCGGCAATGCCTACATCAAATGTTCTTTCCGGCATCTCCTTCATCATTATGTTCAGGGAGCTGCCTGTCGGCATGGCAGGAGTGATAGCCCTTATTTTATTGTTCAGTCTTGCTAGCTCAAGAATTGTTTTTCCGAACACTTCCTGGTACGAAAGTGGTTCATCTGCAACTGAAATATTGATTATCTCACCTGTTTTCTTGTCGAACTTGCCGGGAGCGTGGAATGTAGTCTGGTCCTCCTCGGCCTGTTTAAAACCTTTACCTTTAACTGTAAGGCAATGAAGTAGTTTTGGACCGGGGATTCTCTTCAGGTCCTCGAGAACTTTGGTCAGGTGCAGGACATCATGTCCGTCAATGGGACCGAAATATCTGAAATTGAGTCCTTCAAAAAGATTGCTCCTGTCTAGTATTGTGCTTTTGGCTCCGGCTTCGAGCTGGGCAGCAAGTGTTCGTGCATTTGGTCCGAGCTTCCCGAATACTCCGAGAATTTTCCATATACGATCCTTAAACCTGTTATATGTTTTACTGGTTGTGATATCGAGGAGATATTCCTTCAGAGCACCGACATTGGCATCAATTGCTATATTGTTATCGTTAAGGATCACAAGAATATCGGACTTACCAATGCCAGCATTATTGAGACCTTCGAAAGCCTGCCCGGCTGTCATGGCACCATCGCCAATGACTGCAACAACATGCCTGTTTTCTCCTTTACTACTGGCAGCAACTGCCATTCCGAGAGCTGCTGATATGGATGTTGAAGAGTGACCTGTGCCAAATGCGTCGTACTCACTCTCTGCCATCTTTGGGAAACCACTTATCCCTTTATATTTTCTGTTTGTAGAGAATTTTTCCCGCCTGCCCGTAAGAATTTTATGTCCATAAGCCTGATGTCCAACATCCCAGATAATTTTATCATATGGGGTATTGAAAACATAGTGAATGGCTACAGTTAACTCAACAACACCCAAACTGGCTCCGAGATGTCCGGGGTTATTGCATACAGCATCTATTATGAACTGCCGGAGTTCCGAACTAACCTGTACCAGGTCAGTCGGATCAAGTTTCCTGAGATCTTCAGGAGTAGATATTTTAGAGAGTAAATTCTCTTTCCTGTCCATTAGGAGATGGTTAAAAGATCTAACCTGCAAATATAACAATTATTATTCCGGAGTGTTTGCTGAAGCTTACCCGGGATTTTCTTATTTTTGTTTCGGAATTTAAATGGAAAATATAATTTTCAACTATGGGCAGATGTTATATATAAAATCAAAATGAGGTTATGAATAGATTAGTTTTATACATTCTAGGGGCTTTCGTTATATTAATGTTTTCAGTATCATGTGTTTCCGGAAAGAAGTTCAGTAGTTTGCAGGAAACAAGCAAGCAATTCATGAATGAGAGAGATGCTTTCAAGACTGACAATATCGGGCTTGAGATGCAAAATAAAGAACTTAAGGCGAAGCTTAACTCAATTGAAAAGGAGATAGATTCTGTGAAGCAGGATTTTACAGCTGCCCAGAACGAACTTGACAAGGCTGTTGAAGATTATAATAAGATCTCCTCCAAGTATAACGAATTGCAGAATGCCCAGGAGGATCTGATCAAAGGGAATGTGAAAGAGACTCAAAAATTGCTTACCGAGCTTCGGGAAGCTCAGGAAAACCTTCTGAAGAAAGAGGATCTTCTCCGTCAGCTTGAACAGAATCTAGATACCAAAAAGGCATCACTCGATAAGCTAACCTTTGAACTGGAAAAAAAGAATGCAAGAATGGCTGAACTTGAAAAAATACTTGATGCTCAGAAAAAAATTGTCCAGGATCTGAAGAACAAAGTATCTGAAGCCCTCCTCGGATTTGAAAACAACGGACTTTCAGTGACGATGAAGAATGGTAAAGTTTATGTTTCACTTGATGAAAAACTCCTGTTCAAATCGGCAAGCTGGGATATTGATGTCAATGGAAAAAATGCGTTGAAAAAACTGGCAGGAGTGCTTGAAAAAAACCAGGATATTCAGGTCATGATCGAGGGACATACCGATAATGTTCCATATAACCCGGGCAACAGCCAGTTGAAGGACAACTGGGATTTGAGTGTTAAGCGAGCAACTACGGTTATCAGAGTTCTACTCGAAGGATCAAAGATTGATCCAAAACGGTTAACTGCCTCAGGAAGGAGCCAATTCTTGCCTGTAGATGAGCGCAATACTTCAGATGCCCGTCAGAAGAACAGAAGGACTGAGATCATCCTTACTCCTGATCTGACTGAGCTGTATAATCTGATAAATAAATACTAGAATTCTATTTAACCGCAAAGGTCGCAAAGCATTTACGCAAAGGCCGCAAAGAAATCCATTATGTAATTTTCTCTGTGGCTCTCTTTGTAACAAAACAATAAGAACTTATACAGAGTTGCACAGAGTAGCACCAAGGTTCACAGAGAACTTTCCTTTGGGTTATAAATTTCATTTATTCTTTGCGATCTTATTTCTTAGACCTTTGCGACCTTTGCGGTTAATGGATTTCATCTTTTTAGATACCTCCATTATTTATATATGGCTCTTTCAGAGCCGTATGGATAAATGATTTATTTAGAGAATTCCTGCAGTTTTACATTCATATTCTTCAGAGCCTGAAGAAGGTTATCTTCAGGTCTGAGGAAATCCTGATCACCCCAGAATAATGGGTCGTAGTTTTTTATAGTCTTTGAGAATATTGAATGGATAGGGGCAAGTTCTTCCCGCTCGAACCGTGTAACATTCTTTAACTCAGTTTCGGTAATCGCCAGTTCAAAGAATACTTTAAACTGAGTATTGAAAAGTTTCTTCTTATGATTTGAAGCAAATATAAGGTCGCCTCTAACATGATTTAAAAAATATCTGCCGTTCATTTTCCGATAACTGACGGAATATTTTACCGAAAGGGGCCAGGTATTAAATCCATGTGTGGAGGTTAAAATAAAAGAATCTTTCATTTTATGGATTAACTTCGGATTGATCTCAAATTCAGCATTAAGGATGCCATAATCAACTGCATTGATATATATAGTTCCTTTAAAAAGAGGCAGATCTACATTTTCATGCTGCTCAAACTCAATTGCATAAGCTGTTTCTTCGTCGTAGGTAACAATATCTGTCATCCTGAAAGTGTAGTCAGGCATACTTTCACTGGTAAGGAAATCAAAAATATTTTTTGCCCCGTCAAGTTCAAGACATGTGCTCAGACCTGCCTTGAGCCTTATTGCAAGAGTGTCACTGCGATCTGTGTTTTCTAGTTTCCTGCTTTTATAAACTTTAATCTGGTCCCCGTAAAGAGTTCCTGAGTATGCACTTTTATAAATCTGCAATATAGCTTCAGAATAGGTCTGAAGTTCAGATTTTTTCAAAACGCCTTCCCTGTAAAAACCTGTCATTAAAGCAGGCGTGTCCCCATAATTATGTGCTAATGCAAGTCGGGTACGTGAAATGATCTCCTGCGGATTCTGATTTCTAATAATAATCTCGGGAATTGGGATGAATTCTCTCTTCATCGAAATTTTCAAATTATTTATAAGAGCCTTTTTAACAGGAATTTTTTTTCCTAAATATCCAAGATATGAGACTGAAAGAGTGTCGTTAAGGAAGTCAGGTGTGATTTTCAGACCGAAATCTCCATTATTATTTGTGACAGTTCCTTTCCCCTTGTTCATTAATGCGATTGTTGCAAAAGGTAATGGCTCGGAAGTCTCATCGTCAACGATTTTCCCGGTAATATAATTTACTTTCACCGGAGTTATTGAATCTGCAGGAAATGAATATCTTCTTTCGGTATGCGAAATGATGATATATTTATCAATTACTGAAAATACAAGGGAATCATTCTTAAGGATACTATCCAGAACGGCACTTAATTTAGTATCCCTGAAAGTCATCACCGTCTTTTTCTCCTGATCAATCAGACGGCTGTCGTATGTAAAATTATAACCTGTTTGCCTGGTAATGATGTCGAGAGCATTGCCTGTTTTAACTATACCCGCCCTGAAGGTAAATGTCGAGTCGAGAATGCTTCGCTGGCAGTCCGCTCTTTGAGGCAGGATAAAGAACAATGCAATGGCAATAAATTTGAACAATATTGAGCCATTGTACAACGACATTTTTCAATGTGAGTTATTTTTTTGAAAGATGGTAAACATTGCCATCTTTTGTATAACTCAGGTTAAAGCTAGCACAAATTAAACGAATTATTGTATCCTGTGGTTGATTGTCAATTGGTGAAGTCCATGGATTTTCAAGTATATCAGGATCATCAGCAACAATGTCCATATTATAGACTCTCTTAAGATCGTTGAATACGACACTTAGCTTTTGTCCGCTGTAATCGAGGTAACCAGTTTTCCATGAAAGGTAGTTTGGGTTACTGTTAATTGTTTTTCCTGATTTTTTTGAGTCCAATGTTCCCACATAGCCCGGGTCGAGCTGAATGGTTTGTGATCCTGAATTATCGGATACCAGGACTTTTCCTGTTTTTACAAAGACCTCTACTGCGGATTCCGTGTTACTTGTAATGACGTTGAAGGATGTTCCTACAACTTTTACTTTAGCTTTCCCGGCATCAATAATAAATGGTTTTGAAACGTCAGGGGATATTTCGAAAAAAGCTTCTCCTGCAAGCTTTACATCCCTTTTATGGTCACCAAAATTTGCTCGGTAGCTGAATTCAGAATTACGGTTTAGATAAATCTTACTTCCGTCGCGAAGAGAAACGAGGATATTCTTTTGATCAATACCTGCAATAAAAGTATATTTTTTGCTTAAATAACCTTCCTTATTCATGTAAATCGCAGCAGATCCAAGACTTAATAAAATAAGAGCAACAGCTGCAACTCTCATTAAAACAGGTCTCATAAAAATGGTTCTGGCAGGGCTTTCCTTTGTTATGAGATCATTCTCATTCAACCTTGAATAAACTTTATTCCAGGCATTATCGACATTTATTTCCTCTTTACTATTCATATTCTTTAAATCTTTCCACTGTTTCCCGATATTATTGGTATCTCCAGCCAAAAAGCGGTTGAGGGGATCTGTATTTTCACTCTTTTCATCTGAAAGGGCAGAGGCAAGTTCCTCCCATTCCTTATCATTAAATCTCTCTATCTTCTTCATCTCTTTCATTATTGTGTTAATTCTTTTCTGAATTCTTTAAGTGCCCTGCCCATATTTGATTCGACTGTTTTTACCGAGACAGATAATTTTTCAGCAATCTCAGAATATTTAAGTCCTTCAAATCTGCTCATGGAAAAAATCTTTCCGCATCTTTCGGGGAGTCTTTCCAGTATCCTTGCAACTTTTTCCTGCAGCTCTTTATAATTAAGGATGTCTGACGGGCTCTCCTGACTTTCTGATTGGTTGTAAGACATCTCTTCTGCATGCCGTTCGACAACCCTGTTATGTTCTATATAATGCAGGCATTTGTTGTGAACTGATCTGAAGAGATAACCGTTTAAAGAACTTTCAATGTTTAATTTTCCCTTATTCTGCCAGAGCCTGAAAAACAGATCCTGTACTATTTCTTCAGCAGTATCATGATCTTTTATCAGAGTCTTCGCGTATCGAACCAGGGAAACATAGGAGGATCTGAAAAGCGACTCAAATTGTCCTACATCGCCTTTTCTGATCCTCCTGATTATCTCAGTATCCCTGATCATATATCTGACCTTATTTGTTATTTTCTCTGTCGTTGAATTTTAGCTTTCTGCTAAGTCTGCGTATTGCTGATTCAATACTCTGGTCGGGTTCAATCACATTATAGTCTCCCCAGAATTCCTTATCAGTAAATGCACCGACTTTATCTGAAAACACGTCTGTATACTTTATCTTATCTTTCCCAGCAAATTTAATAACTTCCTGGTCAGTACGGTCAGTTATGGCTATTTCTGACATAGTTGTATAATAAGTATGGAAGAGTTTTTTACTCCAGGCAACTTTAAATTTGACCTCAGCCCTTGAGTATTCAAAATGCCATTTGCCATTTTGTTCGCGGTATTTGGTCTTGTATGTTGCAATTTCCGGAGTAACTTTCATTCCAAGCGGTTTTTTTCTTATAAAAATTGATTGTGCTGCCTCTTTGTTTGAAAGGTTGAATCCAAATTCAGCTTCTGTTATAGCATATGAATCCATTTCTATGTACAAACTGCCCATGAATAATGGCATTTCTACTGATGGTTTTTGAATGAAGTCTATCACATAATGAGGTTTGTTATCGATTTCAATTACACCAATAAGAGAGTAGTTATAGTCCTTCATAGCGTCTCTGGTAAGGACGGATTCAGAGTTTTTAACGATATCAAGTTCCAGTGCACTTACAGGGCCGCCCTGGAGTTTAAACAGAACTGTGTCCATTTTTTCAACGTCGGAGCTTTTTCTCCCTTTGTATATCCTTGCACCGTCAAAACGCAGATCACTGTTATAGGGTGCTTTGAAGATCTCAACCACAGCTTCTCCGATTGATACATATGTGCGGTTCTTTCTGATAGTCTCCCTATAGAATGCTGTCATAAGATTTGGAACCGACTCGTAATTTTTATCTATGTTATTGATAGCTTTTTCTACAATAGAGACAGGATCAAGAGGCTTTACAATAATCTCTTTGATCGGAATAGGAGCCGCCTCTAGTGAAATAATATTTTTGGCTCCATTGTCTTTAAGATCACTTATAGGAACTGTCTTGTTTTTATATCCCAAAAAAGAGATCTGAAGACTTTTTGAGTTTGCTGGGTCACTGATTTTAAGTGTGAATTCTCCATCGATGTTAGTTACAATTGCCACATTGGATTCTTTTACGGCAACCGTTGCAAACACCAGGGGAGCCCTGGTTTCCGAATCAATAACCTTTCCTTTGATTGTTACAAGATTCTGCTGATCACTTTTCTTTTTATTCGAAAGATTTCCGGCAGATGCAGTCTGGATCATAAAACCCAGCAGAAGAACTACTGCAATAAGCGATGTGTGTTTAAAAGTTTTCATGGCATTAATTTATTAAATTAAAATCTGATTTCATTTTGTTATCGAATACTATATTCTTTCCATTTCAACACTATGACCATTAAGCTGACATTATACCCTATATTATTGTGACTATTATTTTTCATATCTTACCCTGGATTATTTAGAAACTTTTGGATCTTTAGTGAAAATTACCCACTTTCATTTTCCCCCAAGGGAGGGCCGAGCGTTAAGAAATTGCCTAGTAGGCAATTTTAGCGAAGGAGCCCGTCTGCCGCAGAGGAACTTCCCCTCGTCGGGGAAGGGGGTTACTAAAACAGAAGGGGAAGAAAAAGCATGTTAAATCGCTATCCGAATAATGATATTGTTCAATTATTTATAAATCAATGATCGATAGTCTTATTAAACCTGTTAATCTTTTTCTGGCAGGGTACTCATATCTCAAAGGCTCAGTTACAGGTAAAGCTGATATAAAAGGTATGCCTGTTTCCATTAGTGCAGAACTGACGAATAATTGTAATCTTCACTGTCCTCAGTGTTCGTCAGGATCAGGACGAATGCAAAGGGAACACGGGTTTATGGATATTGGGTTATTTAATAAGGTTATGAAGGAACTCAGACCTTACCTATATAATATAAATCTCTATTTTCAGGGTGAACCTATGTTGCATCCTTTATTTTTCTCATTTATTGGAAATAGTAAGCCCTCGCATACTGTTGTTTCTACAAACGGTCATTACTTATCTGAGGAGAATTCGGGAAAAATTGTAAGGTCGGGATTGGATAAACTGATAATATCTCTTGACGGTATTGATCAGGAAACCTATTCCGCTTACAGGATAAATGGAATAATTGATACTGTTATTGTTGGATTAAAGAATGTAATTCATGCAAAAAAAATGCATAATTCGTCTCTAAGAATTGAGATACAATTTCTTGTGAACAGGCATAATGAGCACCAGATACAGAAGATCGGACAGTTGGCAAAAAGTGTAAATGCATCATTAAGTTTGAAATCGATGCAGATCATTGGCAAGGAGGATATAGGATCCTGGCTGCCAATTAAAGATAGGTTCAGAAGATATAAAATTAAAGATGGAGAATATATTAATAAAAATTCTTTACCTGACAGATGTGCAAGGCTTTGGTTTAATCCGGTAATAACATGGGATGGGAAAGTTATTCCCTGTTGTTTCGATAAAAATGCAGAATATGTGATGGGAGATCTTACCCGCGATTCATTCAGAGAGATCTGGGAAGGAGACAAATACAGTATTTTCAGAAAAAGTGTTTTATCGGACCGCCATTTGATAGAAATGTGCAGGAACTGTACCTCCGGGTTAAGAGGTGTAAAATATTAATTGTTAGAGTTTGTCCCGACTTAGGTCGGGAGGGGTTAGGGGGCAAAAAAAATTTTATACTGTCATCACATCTTTTTCTTTGGCAGCCATCACTTTGTCAATTTTTGTGTTAAATGAGTGTGTAAGCTCTTGTACCAAATCAACAGCTTCTTTTTCAAGATCTTCGGGAAGTCCGTCTTTAAGTAGTTGTTTCAGCTCGTCGTTTGCCCATTTCCTGGTTGTACGGATACTGATCTTGGCTGTTTCACCCTCGTTCCTTACCTGTTTAACAAGCTGATGTCTCCTTTCTTCTGTCAGAGGAGGTATATTAATTCGAATAACTTCACCATTGTTAACGGGTGTAAGTCCGATATTTGCAGCCATAATTGCTTTTTCAATTGTCCCAAGCATATTTTTTTCCCAGGGTTGTATAAGAATCGTTTTAGGATCAGGAGTATTAATATTAGATACCTGGGTCAATGGAGAATTAACTCCATAATAGTCAACTGTGATGCCATCGAGAAGAGCAGGATTAGACCTTCCGGCTCGAAGTCGGGCAAGTTCATGTTCAAGATGCTCAAGGGCTTTTTCCATTCTTTCCCTGGTTTCTTCTGTAATCAGTTCGATTTCTTCGTTCATATGATTCAGGTTAGATAGTTAAACTGTCAACGATACACATGTTTTTGTGTTATCCTGATTTTTGTTACAGGTAGAACAAAAATAGTAAAATAGCCGGAATAGCAATGTCAATTCAGTTGGTGACCAGAGTTCCGATTGCATCTCCATCTACAAGTTTATTCAGATTCCCAGGTTTATTCATGTCAAATACTACCAAAGGCATATTATTTTCCATGCACATTGTAAAAGCAGTAGAGTCCATTACTTTAAGTCTTTTATTAATCACTTCCTCAAAAGAAATTTTTTCAAATTTCTCTGCTTTGGGATCTTTTTCAGGATCGGAGTCATATACTCCATCTACCCTTGTCCCTTTAAAGAGGACATCCGCACCGATCTCAACTGCTCTCAGGGCTGCAGCAGTATCGGTAGTAAAGAAAGGATTACCTGTACCGCCGGAAAGAATGCATACTGTACCGTTTTTCATTGCCTCAAGCACTCTGTCTCTGTTATATAGTTCTCCCACCGGCTCCATCCGAATGGAAGTGAATACCTTCGCTTTGCCACCAAATCTGTTTATAGCACTTTCAAGAGCAAGACTGTTAATTATTGTTGCCAGCATACCCATCTGATCGCCTTTTACTCTGTCAAATCCTGATTCCGTACCACTCAGACCACGAAATATGTTTCCACCCCCTGCAACTATTGCCACCTCGCAACCTTTATTCACAACTTCAATTACCTGTTTTGCATATTCTTCTAAAACGGTACTGCTGATTCCCTGGTTACTTTTTCCTGAAAGTGCCTCCCCGCTCAATTTGAGTAAAATTCTTGAATATCGCATATCAATCTTTGTTAAGGTGAATCATATATATCAGTTTCATTCTCCCATCTAATAATAAGTAAGAATCAGAGCAACGAATTTAATAAATCGGATCGTAAAAAGAAGAGATAAGGATAAAAAAAAAGTGGCGCCCTGAAGCGCCACCTGATATTGAAATATGAACCTACGTATTACAAGTTAAGTGTATATCGTTTAAATTCTGTTACTGTAAGCTCTTTATTTACAGATTGCAGATATTGTCTGATAGTCATCTTGTTATCTTTCACGAAATCCTGGTTAAGCAGAGTGCTTTCTTTATAGAATTTATTGAGTTTTCCCAGGGCAATTTTCTCAAGCATCTCCTCCGGTTTCCCATCACGTCTTGCCTGTTCTTTTCCAATCTCAATTTCCTGGGCAACAACAGATTCCGGAACAAAATCCTTATCAACCGCAACCGGATTCATTGCAGCGATCTGCATTGCGACATCTTTATAAACCTGAACATCAACTCCTGATTTTGTGAAACCAACCAATGTGGCAAGCCTGTTCCCCGGGTGAATATATGCCTGAACATAAACAGCTTCGATTTTTTCGAAATATGAAAGATCAAGTTTCTCACCAATAATTCCTACATATTCAGTAACCTTATCACCAACTTTACCACCATCCATAGGAAGTGATTTGAGTTCGTCAAGGGTTGCAGGTTTCTTTGTCACTGCAACATCAAGTATTTTGTTCGCCAGAGCCATGAAGTCAGCATTCTTTGCTACAAAATCAGTTTCGCTGTTAAGAACAATTATTGCTCCGGATTTTAAATCGGAAGCTACTTTTGATAATACAACTCCTTCAGAAGCCTTCTTGTCTGCACGTTTGATAGCAATAGCCTGTCCTTTTTTACGTATAATTTCGATTGCTTTTTCAAAGTTGCCTTCAGATTCTTCTAGAGCCTTCTTACAATCCATCATTCCGGCTAAAGTAATTCTTCTCAGTTTTGCAACATCATCAGCACTTATAGCAGCCATAGTATTTTCTTTAAATTTAATAAAAAGTATTCTCTATAATTCTTCTTTGGTTTCGTCAACTACCGATATCTTCATCTTCATCTGATTCGACGACAACAGTATCGTCATCAACCTCAACCTCTTCCTCTTCTTCAACGATAGCTTCAATTATAACAGCAGGAATATCTTTTGTTTCAAGCTCTTTCCTCATTATCTTCTTATCTTTCAGCTGAGGCTCTTTGTCCTTTTCAGTTTTTCTTTCATTAAGACCTTCTTCAATTGCCTGGCAAAGGATTCCGATTATTAATGCGATCGACTTTGAAGCATCATCGTTTGCCGGAATCGGGAACTCAATATCGGACGGATCTGAATTGGTATCAACCATAGCAAAAACAGGAATTCCAAGTCTTTTTGCTTCTCTGACAGCAATATGTTCTTTAGTTACATCAACAATAAAAAGTGCTGACGGCAGTCTGGTAAGATCTATTATACTCCCGAGTGTTTTTTCAAGTTTGGCTCTCTGTCTGGTAACCTGTAATCTTTCACGTTTTGAAAGGTTCAAAAAGGTTCCATCCGTTGCCATTTTGTCGATAGATGACATCTTTTTAACTGCCTTGCGAATGGTCGGGAAGTTAGTAAGCATACCACCAGGCCAACGTTCTGTCACATAAGGCATATTAACTGCTTTGACTTTTTCGGCAACAATTTCTTTTGCCTGTTTTTTTGTAGCTACAAACAGTACTTTCTTCCCCGATTTGGCAATGTGTTTCATAGCTGAAGCTGCCTCATCTATTTTTATTACTGTTTTCTCGAGATCAATAATGTGAATGCCGTTACGCTCCATAAAAATATAGGGAGCCATAGCAGGATTCCACTTTCTTTTTAGGTGTCCGAAATGCACACCTGCATCAAGTAATTCTTTGAAATTTGTTCTTGGCATTTTTTGGTTTATTAAGTTTACATTCTTTCAATCAATTGCAAAGTAGCTCCTGTTAAGGAAGTCTTTACAATTTAGATACTAAACTTGCATCTATATCGACTGACATTTAAATTCCTAACGTTTACTGAACTGGAATCTCTTGCGGGCTTTTGGCTGACCAGATTTTTTCCGTTCAACCTCACGCGGATCGCGTGTGACAAATCCTTCAGCTTTAAGTTTTGATTTGCATTCAGAATCAATCATTATAAGCGCTCTTGTTATTCCAAGGCGGAGAGCCTCGGCCTGCCCTTTTACTCCACCACCGTCAAGGTTGACATTGATATCATACTTGTCACCGGCATTTAAGAGAACCAGCGGCTGTATCACGACATACTGAAGTGTTTCAGCGCCGAAATATTCTTTATAATCCCTGCCGTTAACAGTAATTTTACCTTTGCCATCGCTTAAATATACCCGGGCTACAGCTGCCTTCCTTCTTCCAAGAGCATTGATTGGTTCCATATCTGTTGCTTAATATTTTTAAAGTTCAATTTTTTTTGGTTTCTGCGCTTCGTGGAGATGTTCAGTTCCGGCATAAACATGCAAATTCCTATAAAGTGCACTTCCAAGCCTGTTTTTAGGCAACATGCCTTTTACAGCTTTCTCAACCAATCCTATGGGATTTTTTTTCATCAATGCTTCAGCAGTGGTAAATCTTTGGCCTCCAGGGTAACCTGTATGACGGACATATACTTTATCTGACCATTTTTCACCCGTTAAATTAATTTTTCCGGCATTGATGACAATTACGTTATCACCACAATCAACGTGAGGTGTAAAGTTGGTTTTGTGCTTTCCCCTCAGCATTGAAGCTACAACCGATGCAAGTCTTCCCAGAATCTTGCCTTCAGCATCAATAATTACCCACTCCTTGTTTACAGTAGCTTTGTTTGCTGAAACTGTTTTATAGCTTAAGGTGTTCACTTGTTCTTATTTTTTAATTGATACACTTATATCTAATGCAATTACTCCATAATTTTGAGGTCTGCAAAAATACAACATATTTCCTAAAAAAAAAGAAATCTGTATAGAAATTATTTAGGTTACGTAAAACTAGCTTATTTTTATGTTCTGTAATCGAGAAAATAGTTTTTTTGATTTTCTTCGTTTACCCCGACCCCAATGGGGAGCGAAGAAAATCAATTTACTCCCCCCGTGGATGCGGTAAACAAATTGATTTTCGAGCGAAATAGAAATTAGCAGGATAATTTTTAATAAGATAATGATTCTTTAAGAATGGAAAATGATAAATTATTTCTCCAGCGAGCAGTTGAAATCGCCTGGAATGGTATTCTGAATGGAGGAGGACCTTTTGGTGCCGTCATAATTAGGGATGGTAAGATTATTTCCGAAACTTTTAACCGGGTAATTCTGAATAATGATCCGACAGCTCATGCAGAAATACTTGTAATCAGACAAGCTGCTTCCGTTTTGCAATCTCACAAATTGGGTGATTGTACGCTTTATTCTTCGTGTGAACCATGCCCGATGTGTGTCGGAGCAATTTACTGGGCTGGAATAAAAAAAGTGGTTTATGCCTCTGACAGGAACGATGCTGAAGGAGCCGGTTTCAGTGATAAACTGATTTACAAAGAGATTATGCTTAATCCTTCAGACAGGGAAATTTCATTTCTCTATTTGACAGATGCAGGAGGAAAAGAGGTTTTCAGGAAATGGGACGAATTGGAGAACAAAATTTTTTACTGATCAGATGACTTCAGGAAAAAGACTTTCAAGAGATTTTTATATCAGGGACGTACTTGATGTGGCCCCTGAACTGCCTGGGAAAAATATAGTTGTCAGATTAAGCAATGGATCTTTAGGCAGATTCAGGGTCACGGAGGTTGAGGCTTACCGGGGAGCTGAAGATAAAGCGTGCCATGCTTTTAAAGGGAGAACCGCCAGGACCGAGATTATGTTTCACGAAGGAGGCCGGTTGTACATATATCTTATCTACGGAATGTACTGGATGCTGAATGTTGTTACAGGGGAGAAAAATAATCCTCAGGCAGTCCTGATAAGAGGGGTTGAAAATTATCCCGGACCGGGAAGATTAACGAAATCATTTGGAATAGACAAGTCATTTTATGGAGAAGATCTTGTATTATCCGAAAGAATATGGATTGAAGATCCAGGTTTAGTTTTTACGGTTAAAAATGGACCAAGGATTGGCATTGACTATGCCGGTGATTATTGGAAAACAAGACCCTGGAGATACTTTCTTTAAACCCAGGCTATCTAAAAGACCTTTTTAACAGCAAAGAACACTAAGAAGGCGCAAAGTACGCAAAGAATTCCTTTTTCTGATTCTCTCTGTGGTCCTGTGAAGTTCATTGTGGCTCTCTGTGTAACTAAGAAGATATTTAAAAAATGAAATAGTAATTATATATTGATATTTAATTCTTAGCGATCTTAAGTTTTAAGCCTTAGCGTTCCGATAGCTCCTAAAATCCGCATGTCGGGTTTTTGAAAGTTTTTTTATTAAGATTTCTACAATTTTAATTGATTCAGATGATACAATTTAGCAAAAAGCATAAATGGTGATCAGGTTT
>Ga0187886_1000251_pt1 | contig 71721 bp, 76 predicted proteins | sample June2016WEW_20_1_FD_133001 | JGI IMG/M metagenome (GOLD analysis project Ga0187886, IMG submission 133001) | Peatland microbial communities from SPRUCE experiment site at the Marcell Experimental Forest, Minnesota, USA - June2016WEW_20_150 | ecosystem: Environmental > Terrestrial > Soil >... | reverse complement strand
ATATATCCGCGAGGATAGCCGGTAGTATAGAGAGGTAGTAGGTGAAAAGTAGGTAGTGGCTTGTGGAGTGGCTGCGTGAGCAGTAGAGAGTCGTAGAGAGCGAGTGTGCGTGCGTGCTTGAGGGGTAAAGTTTTATCCCAACCCAACCCCAACAGCCCATTGAGGCATAAACATGCTCTAAAACCTTCCCCTTTTACACCTTTCATGCTATACGCCCTAATAACGTCCGGTCTACTTATGGAAGATTCAACGTTCTTTCTGGAAGAAATAGCCATAATTGCCAATAGCAGCACAAAGCAGTCCGTCCTTGGGTAACGAGCTTTAACTCAACGGTTTCTCATAAGACTTAGCTGGTGAAAGTCGAAATAATCATGGCGCCTATGATGATATCACGTCAGTATGAAGGGATTTAAGTTCGGTTCTTTTTTCCCAAGATGATCTGACATTAAATTGATTCTGAGGCGCCACAACACCACCTTCTAAAGTAGGCTCACAATAAGCTTGCAGAGCAACTGAAAGAAGAGAAAAAGGGTAAAGTTTTATCCCACACACATTTTTCTGGAGAGAAACCGTTCCCGAGTGCGCGCTACTGCGGTTTCTGCTCGGTTGTTTGTTTCTCTGGGTGCGCGATCAGGGCGCCGCCGAATCCGGCTCCCCACATGAGAATTGGATAAAGGATCATGCGTTCCATTCCGCCTGGCCCTAGTCCCAAATAGTTGTTGCTCGCGAAGAGAACCAACGCTCCAAGCGACATCAATCCCAGTATCACAGCTATAACAGAAAACGGCTTTCTCACCAACTTGAACGAGAATATAGCTGAAAGTCCGCCGAACAGAAAAGCGATCAACGATACAATAGGGTGAATTGCACCACTGTTTTCTGTGAAAACGCCGACGCCCATGGCTCCGACGGCCGCCAGGACCAGCAGCACGGTTAAAGCCTTGAAGTTGAAGGCGCGTTGAAGAAAGTATGTTCCGACGATCAATAATAGCCCCATGAGGAAGACGGATGAGTTGAAGATCATCGAGGAAGGCCCGACTCCGAGGTCGCTTATGTAGCGATCAGATACGCTGTAGCCTGAAAACAAGGCTTCCGCAACGATTAGACCTAGGACGAACTGAGAAGCTGCGATGAAAAAGAGCGTCCCCGCCACTTTTTCACTGGAATATGCCATACTGTTTTGTATTGCCTCTGAAACGGATAAGATTTGCGTCTCAAGTGAATATTAGCCCGCGGTAGCGTAGCGCGCGCATCTGTGAGAGAGTGGGCGAGTCAATTGCGTACGTCTTCTACTTGAGATGTCCGAGCGAATAGCAGAGCAGATCTGCGGCGATTCGCTCTCTTTTCTTGCACACCGCCTGTAGTTCATTAAGCTTGTCTAATCTCGATAGCTGACCATCGCACTCACGTTCAAATTCCTCGTAACTTTTCCAAGCCTTTTTGCTGGCAAGAATCTGCGAATCCGTCAGTTGATTGAGGCTTTCAATTGCAGAGTCCAATTTATCCAAGTCTCCAGGTTGCTTTTTCTCTCCAACTCTTTCTTCAAGTTTGGTGATATGATCTTTCAACGTTCTCAGAGTCTCCAGCAGTTTTCTGTCATCTTCTTCAAAATCCCGAATTGCCTTCTCTACGCGTTGAATAAAAGTGCCACCTGTTGCTATCTTCATTTTCCTCACGTTTCGTCAACATGATTAGAAGGTATTTCAAGCTAACCGTTTCGATTCAAGAAAGTCTTATTAGAAAAGGCCCAGCACGTTACGCTGGGTCGCCGCAAACAATGATGAAGATTCTCTCTTCTACCGTAGAATTCTCAGGCGGAAACGTGACGCAAAAGACTAAGGGGTTTTTGGCCAGACCAGACGACGACGAGAAACATGCCGCTGTCATAGTCATCCATGAGATATGGGGGCTAGTAGAGCACATCAAAGAAGTTTCTAGAAGATTCACAAAAGAAGGTTTTGTATCTCTCTCAGTTGACCTCTTTGACGAAAAAACCGTTTCGAAGATAGAAGAAGGTCGCACTTTGCGAGAAGAATTTCGTGAAGAGAAGATTCTCAAAGATCTCAGAGGCGGATTCAACTATCTCCAATCTCTGGATTGCGTGAATCAAAAGTGCATAGGCAGCATTGGGTTCTGCATGGGCGGGGGACTGTCGCTTCTCTTCGCATGTCATAACAAGAACCTCGCGGCAGCCGTCGTATTCTACGGTAGAAACCCTTCACCTATCGACCTGGTGAAGAGTGTTCAATGCCCGATCCTCTGCAATTATGCCGGCGCAGACATGGCGATCACAGAATCAGACATCAACCTTCTGAAACAGACACTGACGAGATACGGAAAAACGTTCGACGTGAAAATCTATCCTGAAGCTCCTCACGGTTTCTTCAACGATACCCGAGAGAGTTACAGACCTGAAGCTGCAAAGGATGCATGGGAGAGAACACTCAACTTCTACTCGAAGTATCTGAAGCCTGCTTAACATTCAGAGATGAATCCTCGGCTCCGCTTGAAGTATGCTCCGGATCTTTTCGGTTTTCTGAAAAAGACCTAAGAATGCCCCTTGATCTCTGCCTTCGAGGTACAATCTGTTGGGTTCGCAGGTTGCTGTTGTCAAGGGTGAGAGAAGCGATGAATCCGTTTTGAAAGCCTTGGAAATGAAAGATCACAAGCCTGCTCTGTCGGGCTGGGAAACGGTTCTTATCAAGGTCAACTTCATCACGGTGAAAACTTCACGCACGACAACAGACCCAATCGTGGTTGAAGCTATCATTAGGAAGCTAGCGCGCGCTTCGCCCATGCCTCAAAAACACTATGAGAATGATAATCACCACAAATAACTTAACAGTATCTAAAAGCCCCCGTAACCGTGCACCCGCTCTCAGAAGCCAAATCCTTGAACCGGCCGCACAGCTCCGCATCCAACCTGAACATACTCAGCGTTTTCAACAATGCTCGCCAACTGTATATGCAAAATGTATATGCAAAACGTATAAGCTCTTTTGGCGCGCTTGCCACAGGGGCCACGGCGTGTAGGATTAGGGGGTTCGACGCCCGCGAAGTTGCTCACATTCGAATGGCTAGGAAAAAGGATTCGGCAAAATTGACAACATTGAAATTATGGGTTAGACACTGAACAACGTCACGCAGACGTTCAAGAGAGCTTCCCAGTTCCATTGAACTGAAGCATTCCCTATTCTCATAAGACTCTCTTTAAAGAATATTGCAGTTTTTCGGGTTTGCGCATTAGTCATGACGATCAAGCAGGTTTGATCGTTCATGCGCGCTTTTCATCACAGTAGCATCGCCAGTCTGCTGCTTCGGTTCCTCGGTGCCTAATGGAAGAAGTCAAAGACGCGTGCGGACTGTGAGGGTGGCGACGTGAAACATGATTGTTTCTCCCATCTCCCCCTTTCGAGGTGAGCATGGTGCCGCCAACGAGATGAAGAGTCCGCACGCGCCACTTAAACCATAGACAACACTGAAAATACGCTTTCTGGAACAAGCCTATAGAGGAATCTTCTAGAAGCCTCTCTCTTCTGTCATGCTTCAACCGCAGTTTGCCCTGCACTTGAGTTAGATCAAGAGATTACCATGCAGGCTTCTGAGCGTTTAACCTTCTGGTTCCGGAGGGGCTATCGGCATTCTCGATGCCCCCTTGTGCGTACATGTTGGAATGTATGCGTATGGAGCGTCGGCGCCAAGATAGATGCGTCCGTCAGGAAGAGGTGTAGCATTCGCAGGGTCTTTGTCTTGGCTGCTTCCCCCCGGGTTTGGGGAAGATGCATCTGAGGCTGCAGCTGATTGGTTAATGGTCAGCCGGCTTTCAGGTTCCGCATCGCTGGGCTGGTTGTCTGCAACATTCGGCTTCGGTCCCTGAGATGAATCCGTTGCTTTCACGTCGCGCGTTTCAGGTTTCGAAGCATTAGGTTGTGTGGCTTCTGAGTTGGTGGATGGCCATTTGTTGCCACCTGAAGGTTCAGTTGTGTTGGAGGGCCATGCTCTATCTAGATTCGGCGATGTTGAAACCACAACAAAAAGTAAGAATAATGCTGGCATCAACACCGCAAAGATCTTTTTCAACAATTCCTAGTTTCTCCGCAGCCTTGACGACTGTTTTTGCTCGACATAGCCTACGTTCACGCGAGTATTTCTCCTTTTCTGTAAACAGCGGCAACCGACCACACGTTCAAATCGTATAGAAGAGGGTTCCACAAAACTCAAATGCGCAGTATTACAATATAGCTATGCTCAAATTATAGGAGAGAGGAAAATGGAAAAAACGAAAATAATTGCGTTACTGATAGCAGTTCTATTGGTTTCAAGCACATTTGCTATGCTTGTTACAACAGTTCAATCATCGCAGCCTCCGTTTGTTGAACCAAATTATGTCGCGGTCAAAGACACTCCAAAGATGGCAATGAGTCCCGTTGTAATAGAGGACCCAATTGTGCCAGATCCCACACCATACTACAACATTGGCGATGTCGCGACTTGGATCTACGCCAACACCTATTACGGTGGCTACTACACCAGGGTCTTCCGACTGGTTGACATCACCGCCGATGCGGAACTTTGGATATCCAACACCGGCTTTGGTTGGCCCGCCGGGGATCCCAGAGCAACCCCAACAATACTGCCCAATGAAACACAATTCCTGATAAATGAGTTTGAGAACCACATTTACCCAATTGACCTCAACGATTTTGGTACCCCACTGGTTCGCGATGGCAGCGGTGCAGGCTTTGGTCCTGCAGGCTACTTCAACGGAAGCACGCGCGTGGTGATACTGGTCATGAACATTCGGGACGAAAACTACTACGTTCCGACCTACCCGTACTATGTTGCTGGCTACTTTGATCCCGGCATCACATATTACACGGGTAGAAACGTCGTTACCATCGATTCCTACGCATGGGAAAGACGACTAGGACCTCTGAACAGTCAATGGAATACGTATCCGAATGGAACTCAGATATACGTTAATCGTCCGTATGTCTATGACAGCACGCTTGCGCACGAGTTCCAACACTTGATACACGCTGACTGGAACCCCAGTGATCCCGCTTTCATGAATGAAGGCTGCAGCATGTACGCAGAATATGTCAACGGCTTTGGAATCGATCCATCCTACATAAACAGCTACTTCTACACTCCATCCAATTCCCTCACGGATTGGGGTGACCAAGGAGACATAAACATACTTGCGGACTACGGAGAATCAGCACTGTGGACACTCTACTTATCAGACCACTTCGGCGGATCAAACTTCATAAAACACTTTGTCCAAGCTGGAATACCAGGCATAGACGGAGTCAATGCGGCGCTAGCCTTTTTCGGATACAAGAAAACGACCTTTGACACTGTGTTCCACGACTGGAGAATCGCAAACATCGTCCACGCAGACCACCCCGGCGAAGGCAGATACAACTACACGAGCATAGACCTCACTGACCCCAGCATTATCCCGATAAACGTGTTCCCAGAATCTGGAGTACCAGTTCCGCAGACTGACGCTACCACAGCCTTCAGACCCCCACCCAACGGCACAATTACAATCTTAGGCCTCCCCACTGGCTCAACTAGGTTGGGGCCGTACAGCTCAGACTACATCAAGTTCACAGACTGGAAGAAGCCAGGCTTCATTTACTTCAACGGAGATGACACAGCTATATACGGATGGACTTACGACGCAACTTCTGGCTTATGGTGGTCAGGCTATGGCAACCTTTTGGACACAAAGCTTTTGGGTCAAGCGTATGTGGACCCAAGCAATCCGACGCTCACACTGGTCACAGCATATGGCATAGAGACGCAGTGGGACTTTGGATTCGTGCAGGTATCCACTAACAACGGACAGACTTGGACTTCGCTCTCAAACGCTTATACGACTTCCACCTATCAAACAGACGTCCCTGCAATACAGAATAACATGCCAGGATTGACTGGCTACAGCCCAGGCTTTCCAAGTTGGACTACTATGACCTTCGATCTTAGCTCATACTCTGGAATGAACGTGATGATAAGCTTCCGCTACATGACTGACGAATTCGTCAACTATGAAGGCTGGTTCATACAAAGTGCAAGCGTGAGCGGAACGGCATTGACGCTGGCCCCCGTTTATCCAAAGGCGACCTTCCAGGTAACTTTACTCTACGCTGTAGTCGTCTGCGGAAAGACACTATACGTGCCACTAGACATGTGGCTCACGAAGGACACAAACAAAGGCATGACCGTCGCATTTCCGTTCAAAGCATCCTACGTGGTCATGATTGTGAGCCCAAACATGCCCCACGGCACAGTAGACTACACGTTCCAAGCAACTACAAAACCCATCTTCAAATTCTGCGACCCGTAGACCAACAGTGCAAAACAAACCGCAACAGTTCCCCCTTTTTTCTTGTTGTACCCCCAAGAACTCGCAACGGCGAAAAACAGTTTTCTGTGGCTAGTTCAGAGGTAGAAACCGAAAGCACTTTGCTCGCCTTGGCTATAATGCTAAGCTTCACGTGGCGAAGCACGCTCTTCTTGCCTTTTTGCAATTCAAATAGAACCTTCTTCAGTAGCGCGAATCAGGAAAACCTAAAAATAAGACCCTTTCCAAAGGTATGACTAAGAGGGAGGAAGGAGAAATCAAAGGAAAAGCCTCTCGAATCATGCTTATCTTGCTTTTTCTCAGCATGTCAACGTCAGCTTCCAGTCTTCACATGGTCAAGGCGATTTCAACAATACACATCAGAGCTGACGGAAGTGTTGACCCGGTGACTGCACCAATCCAAAGAAACGGTGATGTTTTCACATTGACGGGCAACGTAGCAAGCGATACTGATGGGATTGTAATCGAAAGAAACAACACTATACTGGACGGGATGGGTTACACGCTTCAAGGCACATCGGCTCCCCTCTCAAACGGCGTATACTTGTCGGGAATAGGCAGCGTAACAATCAGGGGCGTGAAAGTGAAAGCATTCGACTATGGAATCTATCTCTACAACTCCCCGAACAACAACATTTCTGAAAACGAGATAACAGACAACGAGTATGGCATCTACATCGACACATACTCAAGTAACATCAAAATCTCTGGAAACAAGATTGCAAACAACAATTATGGCATCAGCTGCGTATTGTATTCAGACGACAACCTCATCCTTGGAAATAACATAACAGAAAACAGTCTCGTAGGCGTCTGGATCGTTGGGTGTTCAAGCAACAACATCTCTGAAAACAGAATAGTGGCAAACGAACAAAACGGAATCAGACTCGAGACCTCCTCAGACAGTTCTATCTATCACAATGACTTCATGGGCAACGCAAATCAAGTCTACACCTACGACTCAACGAGTGTCTGGGATAACGGCTATCCTTCCGGAGGCAACTACTGGAGTGACTACGCGGGCAGTGACAACTATTTTGGCCCATATCAGAATCAGCCTGGAAAAGACGGAATAGGAGACACACCGTACAACTGCAGTGGAAACGATCAAGATAGGTACCCTCTCATGAAAGCTTGGACCAACATAGCCATTCAAACCGTCTCACCCTGCAAAACCGTCGTGGGACAAGGACAAAACGTGACCATAACGGTATCAGTGCAAAATCAGGGCTGGGATGGACAAACGACCAACATTACGGTTTACGTCAACGCAACGATCGTCTCCACGTTTGAAAACGTAATAATCGTGGGAGGAAGCCAAACGACTCTCAATTTCACATGGCAGACCGGTACCTTCTCCAGAGGAAACTATGTCATAAGCGCGCAAGCAGACCCTGCTCCGGGCGAAACTGACACCACGGACAACACTTTTCAAAACTGGATTATCGTAACGATCAAAGGTGACATCAACGGAGACGGGACAGTTGACATCTACGACGCCATCTTATTGGCCGGAGCATTCAATTCAGTTCGCGGTAGCTCAAACTGGAATCCCAACGCAGACATCAACAGCGACGGCACAGTTGACATCTACGACGCCATAATTCTTGCAGGTAACTTTGGCAAGAAAAGCTGATGTGAATTCTGAGCAGAAGCAATGAAGATACAATGTTCTTGTCACTAGAGCGCGCTCACGTCTCTGTGAACAATCCGCAATCCAGAGAAATCAAACATGGCGGGCCCGGAGGGATTTGAACCCCCGTTCTCCGGCTCCGAAGGCCGACGCCTTGATCCAGACTGGGCTACGGGCCCAGACATGAATAAGCCTTGAAGCAATTAAAAGTGTTATGTGAATGCACAGTCTAGATCTCTATACTGGGTGACGATTAGAATAACAAGTTTGGAGGACGACAATCTTTGAGAAAGATAGAGCTATCAACGTGGGAAAGCCTTCCCCTGAAGGCGGACAGTCTGAGAAGAAGCCTCGAAATCATATACGGAGTGAAGCTCGAAACCGATTCTTCGGAGATTCAACTCGACCGACTCTATCCAACCGAAGATTTCCTTGAGAACGACAAAATAGCCCTCGTGTTTATGAAAATCGTTAACGAAAGTTATGACGTGCCAATAATAGCGGTCGAGCGTGGGGAAGATTACTTCGTTCTGGACGGCCACCACCGTTCCTTCATTTCAAAGAAACTCGAGAAGAAAACTATCATGGCTAAAGTTCTAAAGTTCCCTAAGGACACAGGCTATCGAGACGTCCCAAAGTCTTCCCTCGAAGACCTTCCAATCAAGGAAGTAGCCGCCATTGACGATCTAATTGTGAAAGCGTGGGGACGCATACTTAACATCTTGAAACAGTATGAAGTCTTGTACCACATGCATTTCCACATGAAGGAAGAACAAGTCCATTTGAAAGACCTGTCCCCCACTCAACCTGAAGTGTTGAAGGAGCAGATCGACGGAATAAACAGGCTACTGGTCCCCGTAGCCTGCATAGAGTACGACAAAAGATACTACGTGCTGGATGGCCACGCAAGATGCTTACGAGCCAAACAACTCGGCCTGAAATCAATACAAGCCATAGTCCTGTTGCCACAAGTACACGTAGATTTCGGAATAGTCAAAACCGCCAAAGAAATGAAACTCGAAAGCCTTGAAGACATCACCATAACAAAGCGAACCGGTACTGATACTTTGCAGTGATGTAGCCTTCGCATGCCTGGCAACTCGAAAACCCTTAAAAATAGTCAATAACCTATACTAGATGTCCCAACTCATGGGCCGGTAGCTCAGCTTGGCTGGAGCGTTCGGCTGATAAAGAAGTTGAAGGAGATTCCACTGAAAATCTCCCCTAACTTCTGCAGATACCGAAAGGTCGCCGGTTCGAATCCGGCCCGGCCCACTGAACCCAAAAATCTTATTAGCGTATTGAAAAGAAATCATGTAAGGTGATGTTTTGCCTAAAGATGACGAAATGCTAGACGAACTCAAGAAGATCAGAACACTGTTGGAACCGAAGCCTGCTCCTGCTGCACCAGCGCCAAAAGGCCTGTGGGCCGAGTTCATGGACTTCATATCGAAATACAAGGTTATGGGGCTTGCTGTCGCATTCATTATCGGCGTCTACTTAGGTGCAGTAGTGTTGGCATTGGTCAAAGACTTGATAATGCCAATAATAGGTCTTGCAATACCTGGACTTGGAAATCTAGCGACTTTCAAGATTCCAATTCCCTCGGCAACATTGGATCCCCAAGGAAACCCGCCGCCTGGTTACGGAGGGCAAATATTCGGAATAGGAGACTTCCTTGTAGCGGTGATAACCTTCATCATCGTGGCGTTAGTGATCTTCCTACTCGTTAAGGTCACGAAGAGATGGGGTTTAGAGTAGCAGAAGAAGAGAACCGACGAACACCTCAAGGTTCCACGGAAGCCTTCAATGAAAAACATCCCCAGTTTTTCTGTGTGAACGGAAGACGAAAAGCTGAAATCCTGACAGAACACATAACTTGTGTTCGGTGGACTAGATGCCACAGTACATTCTGCTTTCAAACTTGACGGACGAAGGATGGAAAACCGTCAAAGAAAAACCTGCAAGAATCAAAGAAGTCAACAAAGAACTTGAAGCGTTCGGCGTTCGAGTCATCAGTCAGTACGCTGTTCTCGGGCCCTACGATTTCGCAACCATCGTCGAAGCTCCAGACAACAAGACTATCGGCAAAGTTTCTATCGAACTCGGGTCGAGAGGGACAGTCAAAATCATGAGCATGGCTGCCGTACCCATAGAAGAATTCATAGCTTCAATGAAAAAACGATGAAAACCTCGGTCTCCCCCTTTTTCCATTTCAGTTTGATTCCCAATTCTCGTCACTTTCTAACAAGTTGTCAAATTCTCGAAGGGCTGATTCTTCACTTCAAAAAGAGCCCTTTGATTAGCATCGCAAACCATTAGGCAACCACAGAAATGCCCCAGGACAGCCAGCGAACAATATAAACGAATCCTTGGCATCTGGAAAAGCAGAGGATTTCAAAATGAAAGTCAGGCTCAAGGGCAATAATCAGATAAGACTTTTCAGGCAGGTGGCTGAAAGGCTTGTTTCCAAGATAACTGTTAGCAAGAACGTTGCAGGAGTCATTTTCCTCGGCGGCCTAGCCAGAGGTTTCGCAGACAAGTACTCGGATATAGACATAATTTTCCTCCTCAATAAGAAGGATCAACTCTTGCGAAGAGAGATTCACAACATGGGCTTGGAAGAAAGAAAGAGCTCAGGCCTCGACATCGACCTCGAGATTCATTATCTGAATGCCTTTCAAAGATGGAAATGGGATGAAACTGACAGATGGGATTTCTCCCATGCTGAAATCGTCCATGACCAGAGGGGACAAATCAGGAAACTGTTCAACGTTAGACTCAAAGTTCCAGAGAAATTCTGGGTCAAACGCATCGTAACGTGCGCTGAGTATATGAAATGGTACTGCTGCCCCTCTGTAGCAGGTGTTTGCACCATCGCCGAGGCTTGGATTGACCGAGGAGACCTGCTTTCTGCACACTACTGCTTGAACTACGCCATCGACTTGCTCCTCAAGACAGTCTTCGCCATAAACAAGGAATTCCTGCCTCCGCCAAAGTGGAGAACATTCTACTTCCAGAATTTGAGTTGGCTACCTCGAAAATACAAACTCTTGAACGAAGCAATCAGCATCAAAGATCTTTCGGCAGAAGAGTTCAGACGAAGACAGAATGCCCTTGGAGAGATGTGGCAGGCAGTTCTCCCGATGATACAGGAAGAAACAGGGTTAGATCTGGACCAAATAAACAAGTACTACGTTGAACGGATGCTTCGTCAAGTTTCCGTTCGCTAGGGCAAGCTGATTTCAACTTCGCAATCCAGAAACCTTAGCGCGCTGGCTTGCCCCTAAATTCGCTAATAGCGCGCGCGTAAGAGCATATACATTTTGCATATACGTTTTGCATATACAGCGGACGAGCATCGTTGAAAACGGTGAGGCTGTTCAAGTTGGATGCGGAGCTACGTGGCTGTTCAAGTGCGCACGCATAATAAAGGGACAAGGCAGCGCGCGCAATATTGTGGATGTATACTGTGTAGTGAGTGGTGGTTGTGTGAGACGCGTTCATAGTCACTGTGAATGGGTCCAGACTACGTGCAGTTCGCAGGCTTTATACTTCCAGATGTGAACGGCACATGGCATGCTCCGTTCCCGAGCGGAAACGGAACTATCGCAACCATAACGTTCAGAGTCATATACCAGCCCTATGGACTTCAAAACCCCACAAACTATTGCAATCTGACGCTCTTTGACACCAAACTTGGCGATTTCCAAGCAAACCCAATTCCACACGACGTCCAAAACGGTTCCTACGGAATAGTACCCACACCTTTAGGAGACCTGAACTTTGACGGAACAACCGACATATACGATGCCATAATATTCGCTAATTCCTTCGGAACACGCCCCGGCGATCCACATTGGAACCCTTACGCTGATTTGAACAAGGACGGAATCATAGACATCTACGACGCAATAATTTTGGGTAGACACTTCGGAGAGAAAAGACCAGATCCGTAAGAAGCTGAGGAAAAACTCTAACACCTCCTTTTTTTGTTCTCTGCAATGATCAATTCTTCCGTCCAAGTAGCCCAGAACAAGAGCTAAGGGTTGAAATCAAAACATGGTGTCGTGCTGAGTGAACTATCGAATAGACTTCTGCAAAAACCGTCATCGTTTGACGCAAATTAAACTGAGGGCCGAAGGCTCTAAGAGTTAAATTTAAGAACAGATGAAACTTTCATATACACAAGCCGAAGCAGGTTGCTACCAGCGTCCTCTCGAGGAATCTAACAGTTGACGAGCAAAGACTTCCACAAACTCTTTCTTCAAGCAGTAGACGGTGCCTTCTCATCGCTTGGTGATTCTGCGAGACAATCAATCTACTTCCACCTTGAAACGAGATTCAGGATGCCACGAGACGAAATTCCAGACCGTCTTAAGGATTTCGAGAATGGACTTGAGAAAATCTTCGGAGCAGGAACCAAGTTCCTGGAAATCTTGATAATGAAAAGACTCTACGAAATGATGGAACCCAAGAGAAGAATCATGAAATGGAATGACGACAAGGAGTTCAAATTCATCGACTACGTTAAGGCAACGGAACAGAGCTTTTGCAAAAAGAAAAGGAAACTCTAGTATCTCCTCTTAGACTGAACTTGCTACTATTGCAGGACCACAGCGTAAATTCATATTCTCAGTTCACAAACGATTTATCAAGGCTTCATCGTGTCTTATTCTTAACTTACGTTAAGTGAGCGAGGGTGACGTTTGCCTCAGGGAAAATTCAACAGAGTTCTCTTAGACGCAATTGAGGGAGGCCTGTCCTCGCTCGGAGATTCGCCGAGAGAAGCGATCTTCTACCATCTCGAGACCTCTTTCCGGCTGAAAAAAGAGAACATTCCCCTAAACTTGTCGGAATTCCAGCAGGTTTTGGAAAGAATATTCGGACCGGGAGCTCCATACCTTGAAAAGCTCATCATAAGATGCCTCTACGAAAGGCTGGGGCTAGGTTTTGAAGAGCCTGAACACGTGGACTTAGTGGTCTACGTCGACGATGCGAAGAGGCGAGTCATGCGCGAAGAGGAGGTGAAACAGTATGGATAAAACCGTCAGAATCCTCATTGTTGACGACGACGAAAACATCAGAAAAGTGCTCCTAGCTATACTCGAAGATAAAGGATACGCTGTCGAATCTGTCGGAACGGCTAGGGAGGCAGTAGAGAAAAGCAAGAGAAAATTCTACAACCTAGCTTTAATCGACATTCGACTTCCAGACATGGAAGGGATAGAACTTCTCACAAAGATGAGAGACACGACGCCAAAGATGCGAAAGGTGATAATCACAGGCTACCCGACGTTGCAAAACGCTGTAGATGCGGTAAATAAAGGTGCAGACGCTTACATTGTAAAGCCGTTCGACGTTGAAAAAGTCCTTAACACGATTGATCACCAACTGAGGAAACAGCAAGAAGAGAAGAAATACAGCCAGGACAAAGTCGCAGAATTCATAGAGGCAAGAGTCAAAGAAATGGGCATGGAAACCGAGGTAGCAGAAAAACAAAGACGATAAGAGTCGATCCTAAACACGTTCAATCCTTTCTTCACCTTCATACCCTGAAGTTTCCCACTGATCATGAAAAGGTCGGTCAGCTTTTTCTCATGAAATTCCTGCGTAGGAACTTGACATGGTGGCCAACTTCGAAGCCTATGTTCCGCAACAAAGTGACAGATGGAACGTTGAGCTCTGATGTGTGTAAGACCGCGGTGTCCATTCCCTTTTCAAAGAGGAAGTTCATTGCCCGCACTGTGAGAGCAGACGCAAGTTTTCTCGAACGAAACTCGGGAACCGTTGCCGCAGGACCGAGATAGCCTCGCCTTCCACTGAAGAGCTCATTGTATTTCACGGCAGGCCATGCAACGACAACAGACAGTATTCTGTCCTGGAGCGTTGCTAAGTGAACCCATTCTTCGTCGAAGGGAGGAGACTCAACCTTGCCTCTCTCAATAAAGTCCTGTTTCAGCCTTTCCCATCCAAACACCAAGTTCACAGTTTCGACAACCCTTTTTTCCTCCCCAGGTCTCGAGCCGCGGATAGTTACGCCCTCTGGAACGGCTGGAAGCGGCCGAACATGCTCGAGCTTTGCAATCATCTGGTACAGACCGCCCTCAGGCTTGTATCCCCTCTCTATCCAATCATTGGTCCTTGGACTTCCAGCGTCGACTGAGGTGAAAACCGTTTCCCCGTGGACACACTTCTCAACCTGCGATACCAGCGCGTTTTCTACGGGTTTTCGCTCAGGCCTCTCTTGAACAACAAGCCACCTGATCTCCTCGCCCCAAAAGCCGTCGTTGTACGTGACGGAACCCACAGCCTCACCGTTCTCCTCGGCCATCAGAGTTCGAAACTTCCCTTCCTGAATTCTAACGCGCACATCGTCTTCTGTGAGGGGAATGTATTCATATGATCCTTCGTTCATCTCATTCAGAAGTTTGACGAGCGCTGACAGATCTTTCTCTATAAAGTCTCGAACTTGAACAGTCATGGTTTGTCTTGATCAGAGGCGTTTGAAAACGCAATAAACGTTTAGATACCTTTCAATTTCCCAGACAACCCAAAGATACTCAGTTCCAGAAAGTCTAAAGCCTAAGCCCAGAAATTACTACGTGGGGAGAAGATGAAGCAGAACGCGCGCGGATGGAGTCCTGATTGCACAGAACTACCGAAACACAGCATAGAAGAACAAAAGTCCTATTTTCTTTTGCCCTTATCTAGGAATTATCACGCCTCTAAATATCAGAAGCAGATCCAAGACTAAGCCCTATTTTTGTCCCAAGCGCGAAATTTGTCCCCTACTGCGCGGTAACGCATTGTGCACTGCAATGTAAGATGAGCCTGTCCATACCTCTTCGAAAAGAGCCACTTTGGCAAGATTTAAATTCTCGTGCCGGTCTCTGTGCGCTGAGTGATGTCTATGGTGTTTTGCTCGAAGTGTGGCGAAAAAGTACCTGAAGATGCGTATTTCTGCCCAAAATGTGGTTTCAGAACCAGAAAAGGCGTTGAAGCCGGCGTTGCCGCCCCTGTAGAAGATGCGAGAGAAGCCTTCGCTAAGGTCGAAAAGGAACTTGAAAAAGCATTTGCGACGGCCGCAAAAGAGATGCAGAAGGCGTTCAAAACCGTAACAGACAACGTTAAAGAAAAAGGTTTTGCAAGACAAGTTGTTTGCACAAGTTGCGGAGAAAGGAATCCAAGTGGCGCCAGCTTCTGTTACAAATGCGGCAAAAAGATCGATTGACGAGGCCCGAACAGATGAGGCCCGTCGACACGTATTTGACTCGATAGGTGAAGAGTTTGAAATGGGTGACTCGCGAGCACGTGCACGTGGACAGAACAGCTTGTCCTTGGCTCATAAAGAATTTCGTTGATCCAAAAGCAGAGTTCATTTTTGTTCCTATTGAGAAAATCGAAGAAGTCATCAAAAAGGAGAAGGCAACCCCTTATGATGTACCGGGAGTTGAGCTGGGACATCACGGAGACAGGTGCAGTTTCGACGCAGTTGTTGAGAAGTACGACATCAAAGACCCCGCGGTATTGGAACTCGCAAAGATTGTGCGAGCCGCAGACACAGGTAAACCTGGCGCACATGAAGCAGCAGGACTCGACGCCGTAATGACAGGAATCTCCATGACTGCAAGAGATGATCACGAAGCGATAAACAAGGCCTCCGTCGTATACGACGCTCTGTACACCTTCTGCAAGCTGAAACTGATAAGTGAAAAGCACAAGGCTGAGATTGAAAAACTGGATAGAAGAAAGCGCAGAGAGTTTCTCAGGAAGAAGCTGCAGAAATAGGCTAGGAAGGGCGTCCAGACAATTCTCCTTATGCCTCTAGTTTTATTAAGCCAGCGTTTAGCAGTATTCAAGCTGATTTGCCAATGAACTCTCGTTCCAAGGGTACGAAGGAAATCGTTTTCTTGACTGTTTGTGTCATGGGACTACTCGCGATTCTCAGCTCCACGATGTCGAAGACGCCAGTGCTGCCCTACTTCGCTGGTTACCTTAACACCCCTGGATTCTGGGAGGGATTGGTTTATTCCGCATCGACCATTCCCGGAATATTGATCAGCCTGCCAGCTGGCTCTCTTTCAGATGTTCTGGGAAGAAGAAAGGTGTTATTGATTTCAAGCGTCATCTTTGCTTCAGCCCCCTTCCTGTATCTTTTAGTGAATCTATGGTGGCAACTTGCCCTCGTGCGTTTCTACCATGGATTCGCTACAGCAATGTTTGTTCCCGTCGCTGAAGCCCTCGTCACGGAGGCTTATCCTACTAGACGCGGAGAACGTATCTCGCTTTTCTCTTCTGCCACAGTCATTGGGAGAAGTATTGCTCCCCTGCTCGGAGGCTCTATCCTGGTTGTCACGAACCCAGGACTTCTTCCCCAGCAATATTCAAATTTCGGGGGTCTCTACCTTGCTGTGGGCGTCGTAGGGGTAACTGTCTTCATCACTGCACTTCCTTTTCTGAGCAAAACCCAGAATGCTGATGCCAAGGAAGCAACAAAGGTGAACCTGAGAAAAGTGATCCGAGGATGGAAAGACATTGCCAAAACTCACGGCGTGCTCGCTGTGAGCTTGGTTGAGGCGGGCCAATACTACACGTATGCTTCTGTAGAATCCTTCCTCGTCAAGTACATGACGTATGTCGCGTTCATAGATGGATTCTCGCAGGGTGTGATAATGTTTAGTCTGGTGATTGTCGTCGTGCTTTCTAAGCCTCTCATAGGCAGGCTTTCAGACAAGACTGACAGGCGAACACCAATCGTTCTCGGCTGCATAGTCAGCTCCATCCCTGTAGTTGCAGTGCCCTTTTTCACCCAGTTCTCCGCCTTGTTGATTCTCGCAATGGCGTACGGTTTAGGCTTCTCCATGGTCACTTCTGCAACTCCCGCTTTAGTCAGCGAGCTTGTGCCAATCGAAGCCTGCGGAGGCGCCATTGGATTCATAAGTACCCTCATGGACGTAGGACAGACGCTAGGACCGATAATCTGCGGTGTCATACTCAGCACGTTCCTAGGATACTTGGGCATCTTTTCCTCCCTCGTGATTATACTACTGTCAACCGCCGCAGCGTTTGCACTGTTTGGAATTGGCCGTGCAGACTCTGAATCTAAAGTGTGTCAAACAAGTAATGAGACGAAGGTACTGTCGTGACCATCATCATTCAGCGTCTCAAAATCGTTCCTGCCAGAAGGCTTGAACACTTTACATTCAACCTGTGCAACTTCAATTTCTTCAGAAAAAGCGAACATGGGAAGGCCATGCTCTTCTTTGGGAACTCAGGACAGCTAGCTGTGCTAATCGCTGTGCCCTACATCCTGGGATGCGAGCTTGCCTTTTTCAGAGAGGAGAGATACTTCGTCAAGTTGAAGAAGCAAGTAGTTGGCGTTTTCATCCTCCGCGAGAAATCTAACGCTTTATACGTGGGGAGCTTGGGCGTAGCACCCGAATACAGAAAACATGGTATTGCCACTTTCATTCTAAGCCACTGCACGCAAATCGCAAAGAGGCTCGGCAAGAAATGGCTAGAACTCACAGTTTTGAAGACGAACATTCCTGCGAGGCAGCTCTACGAGAGATTTGGCTTCTCGGATAAAGAGGAAAGGAAATGGTCTTTTGTGATGAGAAAAAGAACCAACAGCAATGAACTCAGTTAGGAAGCAGTTCGATGCGAAAATCTTAAACAGCTTCACTGTTGGCCAGAAATGAAGCCCTTTTGCCTAAATACACTTCCTTTGCCAACCCCATTTTTTGGTGATTATGTACACATCGAACATGACCTATCTGCATGTTCTTCAGATAAATTCAACGTTATTGTAGAAAGGATTTAAATAAGTAAACGCTAGATACAGCGTTCGCCTCAGTTGTGAAACACTAACAACTTGCAGAGTGCATACATGGTGATGCTTTGAAGTGTCCTTACTGCGGGTCTGAAAACCTGAAAACCCTCGAAACGAGGGATTCACCTGACAACGCCGTCAGAAGACGCAAAGAGTGCGAAGACTGCGAGAGGCGATTCACAACGTACGAGTACATAGAAACGGTTGAGTTAATAGTGAAGAAGAGGGACGGCAGGCCAGAGCGCTTTGACCTCAACAAGATCATCAGAGGTCTGCAGAAAGCCTGCGAGAAAAGACCCGCGACGATGGAGCAGATCCACGAACTGGCAGAGCACGTCAGACAAGACCTGATGGCGCCGGGAAAAGAGGAAGTCAGTTCTCAAGAGATCGGGGATTTGGTCATGAAATATCTGAAGAAACTTGACCGAATAGCCTACATAAGGTTCGCCTCGGTCTACAGGAAGTTCGAGGAACCTGAAGATTTCCAGAAATTGCTCAAAGAGGTAAAAGCATGAAGTCTGTAAGAAAACGTGATGGAAAGTTAGAATCGTTTGACCAAGAACGTATAACAAGCGCGATTTGGAAGGCGGCCAAAGCTGTCGGCGGAAAAGACCGCGAGCCGGCGAAAAGACTCAGCGACCAGGTAATGGCCCAGCTGAACCTTCATTTTGGCGAAGACGGCGTTCCCACCGTGGAAGAGATTCAGGACCTAGTTGAAAAAACACTCATAGAGAACGGCCATGCAAGAACGGCGAAGGCCTATATCCTGTACCGAAAACAGCATCAGGATCAAAGAGAGCTCGCTGCTCTCTTGAGCGATGCGGACCTCGTGGACCAGTACTTGGAGATAGAGGACTGGCGCGTCCGAGAAAACTCGAACATGAGCTATTCACTGCAGGGCTTGAACAATTATCTCTCATCAACTGTCATCGCGAAATACTGGATCAGCAGAATCTACCCCCTGAACATCGCAGACGCTCACTTTTCCGGCGACATGCACATCCACGACCTCGGAGTGCTAGGCGCGTACTGCGTCGGCTGGGACCTAAGGGAACTGCTAACATCGGGGTTCGGAGGAGTTTCAGGAAAGATCGAGAGCAAGCCAGCCAAGCATTTTAGGACAGCACTAGGGCAGATTGTCAACTTCTTCTACACTCTTCAGGGCGAAGCCGCGGGAGCCCAGGCTTTCAGCACGTTCGACACGTATCTCGCGCCGTTCATCCGCTACGACGACCTGAATCAGAAAGAAGTTGAACAGGGACTGCAAGAATTCTTCTTCAACATGAACGTGCCCACGCGTGTGGGTTTCCAGACGCCCTTCACAAACGTTACTTTGGACCTGACCGTTCCAGACTACATAAAGAACGAGTCTGTAATAATCGGCGGAAAACAGACTGACGCCACCTATGGAGACATGCAGACAGAAATGGACATGTTCAACGCTGCTTTTGCAGACGTGATGAACCAAGGCGACTCCAAGGCAAGAGTGTTCACTTTTCCGATACCAACGTACTGTGTCACAAAGGATTTCGACTGGGAATCCTCCATAGCCCAGAAAATCTTCGAGGTCACAGCCAAGTATGGAGTGCCGTACTTCTCAAACTTTATCAACACCGACATGAAACCTGAGGACGTCCGAAGCATGTGCTGCCGACTCAGAATCGACAATCGCGAACTGCGCAATCGGGGTGGCGGTTTCTTCGGCGCAAACCCGTTGACGGGGTCAATAGGCGTTGTGACTCTGAACCTGCCGAGGATCGGGTACTTGGCGAAGGATGAGGACGAATTCTTCGAACGGCTAGAAGCTCTCATGGAAGTTGCCAAAGACAGCCTGGAAATAAAGAGGAAGGTTCTGGAGACGTTCACTGAAAACGGACTCTACCCGTATTCAAAGCGTTATCTTCAGAGCGTCAAAGCGAAACACAGCCGCTACTGGCGAAACCACTTCTCAACCATCGGCATACTAGGCATGAACGAGGCGATTCTGAACCTGTTCGGCGTGAACATCGTCTCAGGCGACGGAACAGACTTTGCGATAAGGACGCTTAAGTTCATGCGCAACAGGCTTCTGGAATATCAGGACAAAACAGACAACATGTACAATCTTGAGGCCACTCCGGCCGAGGGAACCAGCTACAGGCTGGCAAGGATTGACAGAAAGAGGTACCCTGACATCACCGCTGCTAATCAGAAAAACGTGGTGAACGGCGCAGAACCCTTCTACACCAATTCTTCGCAGTTGCCAGTCGATTTTGAGGGTGACCTGTTTGAAGCGTTGGAGCATCAAGACAGACTGCAGACGCTTTACACCGGCGGCACAGTCTTCCACATCTTTCTGGGCGAACGGCTTCCTTCATGGAAATCCTCGGCGGAACTCATCAAGAAAGCCGCTTGGAGTTCACATCTGCCTTATTTCACGCTCACACCGACGTTCAGCATATGTCCAAGCCACGGCTACATCAACGGTGAACACAAGCAATGCCCAACTTGTGGAGCAAAGTGCGAAGTCTACTCAAGGGTTGTAGGCTACTTGAGGCCGGTGGACCAGTGGAACGACGGCAAACAAGCAGAGTTTGCCATAAGAAAAACCTTTGACAAGTCGGCAGCCATGACCGCGGTTCCAACCCAAGTGATAAGCCAATGAAGTTCAGTGGGATTCAAAAAACAAGTCTGACGGATTTTCCAAGCAGAATATGCTCTGTGCTTTTCACACCTGGCTGCAACCTGCGCTGCCCCTTCTGCCACAACTGGCGCATAGTGATCAACCCCCAACCGCCCTTTCTCAATGAGGAAACGGCCCTGAAAATTCTTGAAGAACGCAAAAAATACGTTGACGCAGTCGTGGTCACCGGCGGAGAACCGACGATCCACAAAGAGCTGCCTAAGTTCTTGAAGAAGCTGAAAGAAAGAGGGTTTGCAGTGAAATTGGATACCAACGGACTGGACTCCCATATGCTGGAAGAGTGCTTGCAAAGCGTGGACTACGTAGCGTTGGATGTGAAAACGAGCTTGGAGAAATACGAGCTACTGGGAGCCCGAGACACGGCTGAACTTGTGCGCACAGTGGACATCTTGAAAATGGGCAAAGTCGAGTACGAGTTCAGAACAACGGTCGTGCCGGGCTTCTTTGAACCTGCAGACGTGTGCGCTATGAGTGGACTTGTCAACGGCGCAAGAGCATGGGCCTTGCAGCAGTTTGTGCCAGGAGACACGCTTGACAAGAGCCTCAATGCACTGAAACCGTACACTCCAGAAACAATGTCCAAGTATGCTGAAGCCATCAGAAACTATGCTGAGGAAATAATTCTTCGAACCTAGTTATCGAAGGCTTGCTAGGTTTCATCCTTCGACATAAACAACATTTCCACGAGTGATTTCTTCATGAACAACATTTCATTGGCATCAAGCGTAAGGTTAGCGCGCGCTGTTGGATGCACCAGTCGACTTATCAACGTGGCAAGGTGTTTTTGTTCAGGGGTTAATCATCTCGCCTGTTTCCACGATGCCTCGTTAGGAAAAACTGATATACCCAGAGAGCCAAATCAGGAGGAGCGATAACTTATGAGAAACTTGAAAGGGAACAATCTAAGAAGTATCTTGCTGGCAATTCTTGTGGTAGCAGTATTTGCTCCCGCACTGGTTCATGCCAAAGATTACACAGTCGGAGTTAAAGCTGGAGACTGGGTTAAGTATGGCCAAATCACAGTCACATGGACTGGAAACGGAACTGAGCCTTCATACGTCACAGACGAAAAGAAACTGGACTGGGTGAGAATAGACGTCTTAAGCGTTGCGGGCACGACAGCCAGCCTGAACTTGACTTTACACTACAACAACGGTACGCAAACGTTCCAAAGCCAGAACGTAGACGTCCAAAGCGGCGGCTCAGCGGGAATGGAATATCTCATCGCATCTAACCTGACATTGGGAGACCCGCTTAGCCTACAAACACCCGAACCCACCATAAATCAAACGGTGACAGGACTGTACGCAGGAGCAAACAGAAACGTCAACATGATAGACTCCATAAATAGCTATCAAGGCGTCCAAAGCGAAAGCAAAATCTACTGGGACCAAAACACCGGCATCATGGTTGAAATTTACTTTAAACAACCAGACTATAACAATCCTGGCGCATACACAGAAGTCTCGATCAAAGCAACCGAAACGAACCTATGGTCAGCAAATACTCTCGACCTCATACAGAACAATCTAATCTACATCATCGCAGCCATAGCCGTCATAATAGTCATCGTGGCAGCAACCATCGTCCTCCGAAGAAGAAAACCCCCATCTTCCCAACAACCTCCACTTCCACCTCCTTCCGCGCCTCCACCAACGCCGTCATAAAACGGCAAACCGTCGCACGCCTGAATATCCCACCTTTTCTTTCCACTCTGTAGCGGCATGCCTGTTCCTAAATTATGTTCAAGGGGGAGGCATGGCGTTTTCCGACGGTCGATGGTTACCGTCACGGTTCGAGTGAGTGTTTGCGTGCTCACACCCTCCCCCCGGGGTATCCTATATAACCTAAATATGGTTGAAGAGCAGAATAAGCAGCACAAGCTGCTTCCCAAAAGAATTCAGGAACACACTAGCGCGCTAGTTTCCACGTTCTCCTGCAATCTGTTCCCAGAGGCTTTCAGAGCTATCATTCCGTTTCGGCTTCAAGGTCTTGGGCGCTTGACCTGTCAACAGCCTTGTTATCTCGTTTTGATTATGTCTATCTCTGCAATTATTCTCAAACCCCAAAAGAAAAAAGGGAGGTTGTGCGCGAGATTTCTCCCTCCCTTAAAGGAAAGGTTTAAGGGTTAACGGGTTGTTTAGGTTTCGAATGTTCTGTAACGAGGCTTAAGCTTTGAGCAAGAAAGTTGTGACTCTTGAAGAGCGCAAGGCCGAGGTCTTGATTAGGCTCAGAGGATACAAACTCTTCAAAAAACAGAAACGCGAAGATGCTGTTGAATACTTGGTTGAGATTCCAAGGGACAAGCAGAAGGCCGTCGTTTGGTGCGTTCCGGGTGAGACCACCGTGGGCATAAACAGCATAAACCGTCTCGCGAAAGCCATGAAAGACGCTGATGTGGAAAGAGGAATAATAGTCACTGACGGAAGATACACGCACGCCGTTAAGCAGGGTGCTAGGAAGAAGAAGATTGAGCTCCTGCCCAAGACCTTCCCCGCTTTCGACCTTTTTCAACACAGGCTTGTTCCGAAGCATGAAATTCTGACTGAGGAAGAGAAGGCGGAGCTCCTGTTGAAGTACAGGGTGCAACCGTACCAGCTACCGCAGATAAGCTCGCTGGACCCAACCGTCAAGGCGATAGGGGCCAAGCCGGGCGACATACTGCGGATAATAAGAAAAAGCCCGACAGCCGGCGAGCACCTAGCGTTCAGATACGTTGTAGAATAGCCCATTTAGCCATCATAACCTCTGTTGCCTTCACAACGGCCTCAACTTGATCCCCAGCGTTTACATGCAAGTCTTCTTGGCGCTCAAGGCCTCAAGCGCCCACGGAGTCTCGATATCCAGACAGATTGCCTCAACTAACGAGAATATCTTTAGGTTGGCCACGTTCTAAGGTACAACGGCGCGCGCTACCTACAGAGGCATCGGCACCGAACTAGGGCTGGACTTTCCTTTCGCTCGCCAGTTCGCACAGAATCACTAAGGCCTCGCCGAACGGCATGTTCAGTCTCGCAGCCAATTCTGCGGGGAATATCTCGGGTTTTTCAGGAAGAACGTTGTCCCTTGTGAAGGCCTTATGGTGCGGGTACATGACCATGGCGTGGACCGTTTCAACCAATACAGGCCATAGTTTCTCTCTCGTGTATTCTTCGAAGTTCATGCTGGATCAATGTCTTACAGTGTTGAAGGTTAAATATTGAATTTACCTTTGGTCACGTCGAGCACGCACACGTTCTTGTTCTAGGATAGCGTACAGCAAAGAGTCTCTCCATTTTCCTTTTGCCCACATGTGCTCTCGGAGGCGACCTTCGCGTTTCATGCCAATCTTCTCCAGAACGTGTGCAGACGCGGTGTTTGTGAGGTCGCAGGTGGCGAATATTCTGTGCAAGCTCAGCTTACCAAACCCGAAATCGACGAGTGCGTTTGCTGTCTCGGTGGCGTATCCTTTTCCCCAGAAATGGCGATTGAGGCAATAACCGATCCATCCTTCCCGGTTGTTGAGGTTTGAAACACAGATCGAGCAGCCGCCGATGAGCTCGTTTTCGTTTCTTACGACGATTGCGAGCGTGTAGTTTCTGCGGGGTTTCTCGTTTTGGCCTGCGAGCGCTCGCTGGATAAAGCCTTTCGTTTCTTCCTCTGTGTTGGGCCCCCAACTCATGTATCGAACGACCTCTGGGTCGGAAGCGTAGCAATGAACAGATTGCCAATCGGCTTCCATCAGATCTCGCAACAAGAGCCGCTTAGTTCTAGGGACTTCCACAGTTTTGCCTCGCGAGGACTCATCTTTATGCGATTTGGGTCTAACTTAAAAGGTTTGTATCAAGGACCTGACTGCGATGCGTGCGAAGTTGCTCGACGGCTTTATGAACGGCACGCAAAGAAGAACCTTCCCGCGTCATCTGCCCAACATGAAGCCCATGTTTCCCTAAAAGAAGCTCGCTATCTTTGGCTCATGTTGAACCTAGAGACCCAAGCTTTCGCTTTTAGAGCTCGTTCTTCTCGTCTTACCGCAAAGTATATCTCTACTCAAGCGTGATTACAGCCTTCAAAATCCATCAGGAAAGGTTGAGAGCTGATGGCTGTCAAAGCGGTGGTCTTCGATTTGGACGGCACGATTGCAAGCTTCAACTTAGACTACATGATTGTGAGGGCAGATGTCAGGAGTTATCTCATCAGAGTCGGGCTACCGGGCTCGATACTGTCGACTAACGAAAGCATATTTGAAATGCTGAAGATGACCGAGATTTTCTTGAAAAACAACGGCAAATCCGATAGGGCTGTGGGCAAAGTCAGGAACGAAGCCTTGGCCATAGCTGAAAAATACGAGCTGGAAGCCGCGAAGACCACTGGCCTGCTTTCAGGCGCTGTTGAGACGCTGGGAGCCTTGAAGAAGATGGGCTTGAAAATCGGCCTGTGCACTATTAACAGCGAGAAATCGACAAACCACATCTTGAAACGGTTTGGCATATCTAAGTTCTTTGACGCCGTCACGCCTAGAAACAAGGTCAAATATGTTAAACCCAGCCCCGAGCATTTGAAAGCCACTTTGAAAGCTTTGCACGTAAGCCCGAAAGAAGCGATCCTTATTGGAGACGGAACCCGTGACATGCAGTGTGCAAGGGAATTGAACGTCATCGCCGTAGGCTTGCCAACCGGCGTGTCGTCTGAAAAAGAGCTGATCGCTTCCGGAGCGAGCCACTTCATCGCTTCAATCAGGGATCTGCCGAGGCTAGTGGAGACGATAAACAAATCATCAAGATCCAGAAGAAAGGCTACGTACAAGAATTCTGGGAGTGCGACTTAGATTAGAAGCTCGCGACTCCTTTTCTCTCGCTGAAATCGTACCATTTCCAAATTTCATCCACTGTCCTTTCGGAGTATCCGTTCCGCTTCAGCAAGGATCTCAAAGATGAGGGCGGCTTCATTCACTGGGGCCACCAAAACAAGTTTGATATTCGTGTTAAAAGGAAATTAAACGTTCTGTATTCTGGATTCTGTTCCTGTAGACATGTACAGCAGATCTACAGGAGCACTTGGCACGGTTTGACCATGGCCAATCCCGTCTGGTTTCTTAGTTATTCACGTTTTTATGCTGCACACGTGCCAAGCGGGATGTTTGACCTTTGTTTCGCGATTTGCCTACATGGGGTAAACATTCCCTGTTTCATGTTTTTCCTCGTCTATTCCACCCTCCCCCTCGGTTTTCAGCACACACGACCATCCTAGAGTACTTTCGCAGAGGCTCATGCGGACCCTGGTATTTCCTCACCAGTAATGCAAGACTTTCCTCGAGACGGATTGCCTTCCGGGCCGATAGGTGTGCGCGCTTCTGCCTTTCTGATTCTGTTTTCTTTCTGAGGTTCGAACGACATATCTAGCCTTTTCAGCGCACGCAATTTCTAGCTCTAGATGGAGTGGAATTCTTCCTTATACAGTTGATATGCCGAAAGTATTAGTTTTTCCGCAGCCTTAGCGTCGCCCCATTCTTTGATCTTAACCCACTTCTTTGGTTCAAGCCTCTTGTAGTTCACGAAGAAGTCTGCGATTTCTGCCTTCAAGTGTTTTGCAACGCCGTCTATGTCCTGGATCTCCTCGAACCTCGGGTCGTTCACCGGCACTCCGAGGATCTTGTCATCCTGTCCGTTTTCATCTTCCGTGGTGAGGACACCTATGGGGCGCGCGGTGATCACGCAGCCCGTGAACGTGGGCTTTGTGGTCAGCACAAGAATGTCCAAGGGTTCTCCGTCTAATGACCATGACCGTGGGATTATGCCGTAATCGCCTAGGTAGTAAAGGGCGGAATACAATACTCGGTCAAGCTTAAAGAACCCAACCTCGCAGTCAAACTTGTACTTGTTCGTGCTTCCACTGGGAACTTCAACAATCGCGTAGACCTTATGCGGAGGATCTGGGCCGCATGGAATGTCTCGCCATAAATTGACCATTTCAACACCCTCCAGTTTCACCTAGCTATTTTCGGTTCACACATTTAAACGTAACATCAGCCGGAACCCAACGGGTTCTGACGAACACGACCCTTTCGATCGGCACGTATCGGTTTTCGACATTCTACCATTTTCGCAATTGCCTGCATGCATCGGTATAGCTCTGAATGGTTGCTACGATGCGTTACAATGAGCGACAAGCTTCCGAGAAAGAAGTTGTTACAACTGCTTGACGCATCGCGCTAAGCGCGCGCTAAGAGGGGGCCAAGAATCAGGCACGAGAACCCCGACAGTTGGGCTTGTCAGAAGTTACTTTAGAGCTGTCTGGCCTTTCTTTTTCTGTTCAAAAAACCCTTCCGGCGAGGATATTTTTATCTAGGACTATGCATTTTAGGAAGGCACGCAATGGCTTTGAAGAGTGGGTGGACGAAATATCCGTAAGAATGTCTAATAGCTTGAGTGCAGTTACTCTCGTACTCATGGTCATAGGCACGTATGTGCTTGTGTTCTCAAGCATTTCGTTGCTGTATAAGGTAGTCATTGTTGTCTACATTTTTGTTTTGCTTTTCCTGCTCACATTGGCGCTGCAGACCTTAGAGACGATAGCAAAACCCAGAGCTGAATAGAGAACTCTCACAAAAAGCCTTCACTGGGCGTGGAACTTTGTCTAGCGCATTGTGTAGTCTTTTGAAACGTATTCCCTAGCTCAAGCGATCTCAAGTCTATGTGCAATCATAAAGGCAGCTCGCTGCTCAGCAAGTCACGCAGGTTTGAAGTAGTATCTAGGCCACTGAGGCCAAGGCTGCACAGCTGCACAGGTTCCGAAGTCTACCGCCAGGTCCATTCCTACTTTTACTTGTTCCAGCGGTACGCCTCGGATCATCCCGGGAAGTTTCAGACCGTTTTCGAGTTGGACAATGCCTATGGCGTACGGGGCCATTGATTGGAACTGCGCTGGGGCGATGTGGATGACCGTGTAGGTTAGCAGTCTTCCTTTCGTCGGAATTTCGGTCCAGTCAAACTCTTTTGAGTAGCAACTGTCGCAGATCGGCCTGGGCGGGAGGTGCACCTTTGCACATTTTCTGCATTTTCCGCCTAGCAGCTTTCCCTGGTTGATGTTCCTGTAGAACTGTTCTATCGTGAAAGGTGCTTGTTCAACCATTTCTATGTCCCCCTGTAAATGTGAACCGTGGCAGTCGCGCCTGAGCCTCCCACGTTGTGCGTGAGTCCTATCGCTGCATCCTCGACTTGGCGTTTTTCGGCGCGGCCTGTCAGTTGTAGGTAGATTTCGTAGGCTTGGCCTGTTCCGGTTGCGCCAACCGGATGCCCTTTAGCCTTTAGACCTCCGCTGGTGTTGATGGGAATTCTTCCTCCGAGCCTTGTCTCGCCGCCCTCAACCAGTTTTCCGCCTTCACCTGCCTTGCAAAACCCCAAGTCCTCGTAGGCTATGATTTCTGCTATGGTGAAACAGTCGTGGACTTCTGCAACGTCAACGTCTTCCGGTTTCACCGCGGCCATTTCACATGCTTTCTTGGCGGCGACCTTTGCGGCTTCAAGTGAAGTCAGACTAGTCCTCTCGTATAGGCCAATTGTGTCACTGGCTTGGCCGCTTCCAACGATCTGCACAGGGGTGTCCGTGTATTTCTTGGCAAGTTCAGGTTTGGTAAGAATCAGACAGCTCGCACCGTCAGTGATGAGCGAACAATCATACAGTTTGAGGGGCCATGCGACCATGCGTGAAGCGAGAGCGGTTTCAAGTGTTATTTCCTTCTGCATGTGTGCCTTCGGGTTTAGACTTCCGTGATAGTGATTTTTGACTCCGACCATGGCTAACTGTCGCTCTGTCGTTCCATATGCATGCATGTGGGCGGTGGCCATCAACGCGTACAGCCCTGGAAAAGTTATGCCGTGCCACTGCTCGAAAGGATAATCAGAAGCCATGGCAAGATACTCAGTCACTTCTGCCGTCGTCCTATGTGTCATTTTCTCGACCCCGCCGACCATGACAACATCGCTCAAGCCTGAACGCACCGCGCAGATCGCAACCCTGAGAGCAGCACCGGAAGAGGCACAAGCAGCCTCAGTTCTTGTGGCAGCAACGTGTCCAAGACCAATCCAGTCAGCGATTGTTGCAGCCGTGTGACCCTGATGCTCGTAAGACTCTCCCATGTGACCAACAAACAAGGCCTGAATGTCCTTCTTAGGGTCCAGCCTTGGACAGCTGTCAAAGGCTTCCTTCGCCGCCTCCGCAAAGATCTCCCTGGCGTACAAACCTTCGAGTTTTCCAAACTTCGACAAACCAGCAGAGACTATTGAGACAAGAGGTTCCCCATTCAAATGAGTCGCTCCCTCCGAAATACCACTGGGCGGAGAAAATGACTTACTGATTGAACGACTATTTAAGTTTCGTTGGCAGGTTCCGCAGTTCACACGAAAGAAAAATAGCGGAGATTCTTGAAAAGGGCTTAAGTTAAGCTTGGATCGACTCTCATTACCTTGGTCCGAACGTCTTCTTGACCCAAGCTCTTGTCTTTTCCATGTCTTCTCTGAATCGCTTCAGCTCCTCCGGACTTCTTTTCGGAGCGACTGGCTCTTCAGCTGGCGTTGCGTAAACGTCCAGCAGGTCGCCTTTGGGCTGCTTTGCGATGTTTATGTTGACCTTCAAGCCTATGTTGACTTTTTCCGGGTCGATGTCTCGCATGGTCATCGGGAGGCAGGTGTTTGTTCCGCCAATTCTCACCATTGCTCCAACTAGGGGTTGCAGATGTGCCATAGAAGGCCATGCAATAGCCATTATTGTGTGAGCGTGGATTTCCCCTTTCTTCGGAAGCTCAACCCACCTTGTTTCTTCCAGTCTGCATTTGGGGTTGAAGCAGTGCGCGCGTGGAGGACAATAGACAAGGCCGCACTTAGGACACTTTGTTCCGTAGAGTTTTCCTTCGAGCAAGCCCATGAAGAACTTTGACACTTTGCCGTAGCTATGGTGGAACATGCTCCCATGTGGCCTGTGCACGATCAAGAACTTCTCAGGTTTCAAATCGTTGAGTGTGGGACCGTCGTTCATTTCCACAATTTTCCAGCCTTCAGGCCTCCAGCCGCCCTTGCGTTCCCACTCTTGCCACCATTTTTCGTCGTACGCTGATTGCTTCATTATCTTTTCTGGTCCAGGTTGCTTCATTCTTCTACACCTCCAAGACTACAGCTCCTGCTTGACATCCTGTGCCTCCGTGTCCATGAATGAACGCTTTCTTCGGCTTGCTGAGCTGCCTATTAGGCGCGCCCCACTTCTTACCGATCTGGTTGCTCAGCTGCCAGTAACTGTCTACGACTTGGGCAATTGATGTTGAACCAACAGCGTGGCCCTGAGCGGTTAGGGCGCCACTAAGTTGACATGGAAGCTCCCCTTGGGCCTGAATTACACCGTCTCTCACTAGCTTCTTTCCTTCGCCCCGCTTGCAGAAGTCGAAGTCTTCAAGCCCCGCGAGAACGACGCCTGCATACGGGTCGAAGATTTCAACGAAGCTGATTTCTTTTCGCGGGTTTTTGATTCCAGCGTCCTTGTAGGCCATTCTGGCGGACACTCTTAATGAGCCGAAGTTCAACAAATCAGGGTATGGTGACATCGGCTTAGGAATCCCCTCAGGCCATACCTTTTCATCCTGCGGGTACAAGCCTTTCCAAGCCGGGTTGTCTGGACGGTCTCCAGCCCTCATCGTGTCGGAGCCGAAGCCTACACCGCTTATCCAGACAGGGTTGTCGGTTAGCTTCTTTGTCATCGCTTCATTTGCTAGGAGCAAGGCTGAGGCTCCTTCACTTGTCATCGCACATTCATAGAGCCTGTAAGGCCATGAGATCAGTCGAGACTTGTACACGTCTTCGACTGTTATCCTGCTGAAGCCATGCTGAGCTGGCCACTGAGCGTACGGATTTTCAAGCGAGTTGTTGTGGCACATTGCTGAAACTTCAGCCAAGTCTTCCTCGGTGTCTCCGTACACGTGCATTCGACGGGCCTCCATCGTTGCATAGAAAGCGTTGTAGGTGAAACCTGAAACAAAGTCCCAGTCGGTGTCTCCAGCAATGGCTATGGCTTCGTTGACCTTCTGGATGGGCAACTCGTTCATTTTTTCCCATCCAACCACGAGGACAGCTGGGAACATGCCTGAACGTATCCACAAAGCTGCGTTCACTACTGCGTCGATCGGCGTTGCACCGCCTGATTCAACACGGTAACTGGGCACGCCTGACAAGCCCAAGTAGTCGTTTATTATCCAGTGCATACACTGCTGCTGCTCCAAGATGTCGCTGAAGTAGGAGTAGCAACAAGCGTAGCCCTTCCTGAGAAAGTCTCCAAGCTCAAGTTCTGGAATGTCATCAAGTATCATCTTGACAGCTTCAGCGCACATTTCTTCCTGCAAGGTGTGTCTGGGGTTGTCAAACCTTGAAATGCTTCCAGCGACTATTCCGACTTTCTTCAACCTTCCACCTCAAGTTTAAAAGAGATAGTTAGTGGATTTCATCAACTATAAGATTTTTGCGGAGACCGCAAACAACAACTGATGTCAGTCGCGGATTGAAAGCCTTTGCAGAATCTTTTTATAATTTTCACGTCACCCTTACTGACATGCACATATTACTGCAATGCTCAGCATTGCCAGAAGACAACTACGGAACCGAAGAACTAATAGGTACTTTTCCATGCAAGCTCCCTGAAGGCGTCAGGCAGAATATTCTCAACTTGGGAGTTTCAAGACGATCGTTCATTGAACGAGTGTCTATAGGTTCAAAATCGGAAAAAGTCCTCAGCGAAGCTGGTCTCGTTGACCTATGCGTTGATGCGTGTAGGAGCGTAATCAAGAAGACTGGCATTCCAATCAAAAAAGTAGGCTACTTTGTTGCAGCTTATGATGTGAACCCGATCCTAAGCCCGGGTCTCAGCCAACTCTTGGTCAGGAAAATCGGTTTCGACCCATACGTCAAGCATGTTAACGCTCAGGGAATCGCCAGCACAGCCTTTCCTAAGGCCCTGCAATTGGCAGAAGACCACTTGGCAACACATCCCAAGGATAACGTTTTGATCTGTGTCTCCGGAGTCAGCTCATACTGGTTCCAGAATCAGGTACGTGGCATGAAGGACGTCATGGAAATAAGCCGAATCAACGGGTTCAATGATGAGGGGAAACGGCAGATGGAGCTGAGGAAGTGGATTGCAACGATGGAGTATTTTCTTTTCGGAGATGGAGCAGCTGCTGCTATCGTAGCAAATGAAGGGGAAGGGTTGGCCGTTAAGAAGACAGTTGAAGTGACAAACGTAGGAGAGGAGGACTATCTGGCAGGTTACGCTAGACTCGCAAGCTTGCCAGAACCTTTCAAGTTCGGCTTCCACTCACACTTGGACAAGGAGATTCCAAAACTGGGAGTCAAGTACACAGGTGTGGCTCTGAAGAAACTGCTTGGGAAGAACGCTGAGAACACGATTAGGATCTCTAAGAAGTGGGCAGTTCACACAGGTAGCCAAAAGATACTGGACGCTTTGGCTAAGCACCACGGACTTGAACGTGAGAAGCTGGAGGAATCGCGTGAAGTACTCAGAATGCACGGCAACCTGTCTGGGGCAAGCTTGCCATTCATCCTTGAAAGAATAGTCTCCACGCGTAGGCTTTCGAAAGGTGACATCGTTCTGATGCTAGGCTACGGATGGGGATTTTCAGCCGCTGCCTCTCTGTTAGAAGCTTAAGAACTGCCGAGTCGGTGTGCGCCGAAAGGGAGCTTCAGCGAACACTGCCCCCTTTGATCATTTCTTGTCGCCATGACCCTTCTCTTTCAAGCGATTCCTACCACTGGCCGGTGTGGAAAGTAAACTAGGCATAATGAAGTAATACGCCAGCAATGCGGAATAATCGAGAAAATAAAGTCATTCCTAAAATATAACTCCATCAAAAAGTGGCCTTATGTAGATTGAGTATAGTCTAACGATAGTTTCATCATTAGTATATGGTAATTATACTGCATGGTTAGTCTATGGACTCCCCCCCTATCTGCACCCTAGTCAATGGTCTATACCCTAGCGTCCCCAATTGAGTATGTAAGTTGAGTGGTTGTCATTCTATGGCCTTAGATCACGTAAAGAAAATAATAGACTTACCGCTTTGAGCAATTCTGCATTTCTCTCGAAACTAACTTTGTGCTTTGTCACGGGGAGCTTCATTCTTAATACTACCTACGTCTTTCTTATTCTTCATCGTTTAGAGTGAATGTTTTTCGGTTTTTTAATCAGTTGATTAACTACCCTTCCGCTCATATTCCTCTTTCAGCTTGACTAGAGCTTTTTGACATATCTTAAAACTCAAGAGGTTCAGATAAGAAAACGTTCGCAATAATCTCTTATCTGGTTCATTTGAGAAACAAGATTAATCAAATCACCAATCATGCTACGTGTGGTTTTTTTTCTGAGTTGTGCCATAGGGAACATTTTCTTCATAGCTTCATCTGTTAGGTCTAAGCTTTTTTGAAAGTCATAGATTATAGACGTATATGTCTGTTCAAAAGATTCTATAGTTTTCAACATTTCCTCTGTAACAAGGTCTTCGGCTACTTCAGGTCGCCTAATTATAGGGTCTGCTGTAGATAGAATTTCTCCTATGAACGTATTAATACGCTTGCAAATTGACATAACTGCTGAACGCTTTCGTAGTTTCTCAGTATCTTCTATCTGTTTATGAGCTTCCTTTACCTTGGCTACCATAAGGCTCCGTTCAAGCTCTGCTTGCTGTTTCTCTTTTTCTTCAAGACGTTTATCTTTGCTCTTAGAGCCTTCTTTTTCACTCATTTTTGAACCTCTAGTTTGTCTTCTGTTCCCGTGCTGATTTAAGATTTCTGTCTTGGTTTTACACTCTCCATAAAGTTTTCATGGAATTATTTATAAGTTGGCTAGGATAACATCAAAGGTTGAAGAAAATGAAAATTAGATACTTGGCATTGGTTGTTCTATGCCTTTCCTTCTATATCTCTTCTATAACAATCATGATTCCTAAATGTTCGGCTCAACAAGCTTTTCCCACTGTGACGTATGATGAGTATGGATGGACATCCGACATGAAAAGATTCTCAATGACCACGCAAGATGTTGGATTGACTTTTGAAATCACCGTTTACAACAATAGCACTAAACCATTTGATAGTGCATCAGTGTCTCTCTATATCTACATTAACGTGGTAAATAATGTCATGGTGAATAATGCCCCTCAGAGTATCAGCATCTATAATAAAATATTTACCTTTGACTCTACTAACGAGTTATATTTGCCACCTAGCGAGTCGTCTGTCTTTTTTGTCAAGGTGAAAAGAAGTTTCTCCGATACCCCCCTTGATATTGGAAGCTATACAGCGGACCTTTCCTATTCAAATTACCAAATTTCCTATGGGGGTCAAGGAACACCAATGGGACAATATCCTTTCAATTTTCAAGTAGAAACCCCGCAGGTGCTTCAACAGAAAATAGATCAAAATCCTCAACCAACAAGTCTTGGCTTTCTAGTTTTGGTATTCAGCATCATTGTAGTCCTAGCCATAGTCTTATCAGTTGTTATAACCCTTTTAATTGCTACTAAAACCAAGTTCCTTAATAAAACAAAACGGAAGGTGGAATTTTTCGGTTCTTTAGCTACCATCTTAACTGTGGTCTTTGCTGGTATAAGTTTGTACCTTCAGATAATAAGATGGTAAACACAAGCCAAGCAACCTAGTTGATTTTCGGTTTTTTAATCAGTTGATTAATTCCCGTGCCTTTGTTGTGTCTGAAACGAAACTAATCGTTTTTTTATATGTAAATGGTAATGCTTGTTGGGCACGTTTGAAGGGCCCTTTTGGAAATAGCGTCTTTCTGGAATTGAAACCTCATACTTTGGAACATATTCGTAGCCTATGGTCTCAAGCGGCCCAATGCAGTCCTGAGCATCGGAAAGACGGCGTATACCAACCATAATGTCGATGATCGGCTTAGCTCCCAAGCCTGAAACAGCCGTGCTTCCAACATGCTCTATGGCAACAACCTTCTTTCCAATAACGCCCAGAATCCTTGCCTTCTCCCTTTCAAATATGAGCGGCCATCTTGGGTCGAAGTCCACGACTTCCACAGGGCCTTCTATCCCAATTCTCTCCCTCGCTTTTTTTGTTGGGGTCGACGATGACCGCTTTTGTTAAGGGTTCCTTCCATCGCTCCTGCCAGAAGTTCTCCGAGAATCTTTGCGTTGTCGAACGGGTTTAGGTCATCATCCTCTTCGATCTTGCCCTTTCCGGCCACTCCATAGTAGGGGTAACTTTTCATGATTACGGGTTTCATTTTGACAGACAGCGCAAAACCTAGAAGATATTTTAGCACGGGACGGGGATCGTCACCGCCAGAGACGGCAACCAAACCGCAAGGTTTGTCGTTCAGAGGATGCGGTTTCTTGAAGCCCTTTCTTTCATAGAAATAGGCTAAGCAAGCAAGTCTCTCCATCATCGCTGTCAATCGTGAAGGAATCTCGAAATATAGAGGTGAGCCTATCACGATTGCTTGAGAGCTTTTCATTTCTTGAAAAGTCCGCTGCAAATCATCATCTTCTATGACGCATTTGTACGGTTCTTTTGAACACTCTTCGTAGCACCCGCGGCACGGTTCAATGTTTAGGTCTGACATCTGCAACACTTTTGTTTTGATCTGAGGGTTTGCCTTTGTTGCTGATTGGAGAACTGAATGTACCAAGTGACTGGTGCTGCCTTTCTTCCTCATGGACCCAACTATTCCTAGGATCTTCATAAGATCAACTCGTGTGTCAGTACTGATCTCTGTCGTTATCAGATAAAAACTTGTAGAGCCACTTTCGCTGGATCCATTCTTCAAAGCCTCGGAGCGAGTTTTGCGGACGTAACAAATTCCGCTTTTTTAAACCGATAAGAAAATATCTTTTTAGGCTTAATGCTGATATGTTACTTTCAAGCAATGCATAGCTTCAGCGAGGGCATGATATGACAACGTTTGATGAGAAAACCATTAACGAAATAAGAAAAGAACGGCAACGCTGGGAAAAGACAACACTGCCAAACTGGACAAAGCAATGCAAAGAGAGGAAAAACGAGTTTCGGAACACCTCTAATATGCTGATAAAAGGCTTGTACACGCCAGAAGACATCAAGTCAATGGATTACATGCGCGATCTAGGCTTTCCTAGCGAGTACCCGTTCCTTCGGGGGGTTCACGCAACCATGTACCGCGGTCAATTGTGGACGATGCGACAGTTTTCAGGATTTGGCTCAGCAGCACAGACGAACCGGCGCTTTAAGTATCTTCTCAAAGAAGGCGAAACTGGTTTGAGCATCGCTTTTGATTATCCAACGATAATGGGCTACGATTCAGACCATCCGATGGCGCAGGGCGAGGTCGGGATATGCGGAGTGTCCATCACATCGTTGAAAGACATGGAAGTGCTGCTCGACGGAATTCCTCTTGACAAAGTCACAACGTCGATGACGATAAACGGGCCTGCAGGCATGCTGCTAGCCATGTACGTCGCAGTAGGCGACCAGCAGGGTGTGCCCAGAGAAAGGCTCGGTGGAACCACGCAGAACGATAACTTGAAGGAGTATTTTGCTCAGAAACTCTGCATCTATCCGCCGAAGCCTGCACTGAAACTGACAACGGACATAATAGAGTACTGCGCGAGACACTTGCCGAAGTGGAACCCTGTAAGCATAAGCGGCTACCACATCAGAGAAGCCGGCGCAAACGCTGTGCAAGAGTTAGCCTTTACGATTTATGATGGAATAAGCTATGTTGAATCCACGATGGAAAGAGGTCTCAAGGTCGACGATTTTGCCCATAGACTTTCATTCTTTTTTGCGTCCCACAACGATTTCTTCGAGGAAGTAGCCAAATTCAGGGCTGCCAGAAGAATATGGGCAAAGCTGATGAAAGAACGGTTCCACGCCAAGAACCCAAGGTCCATGTGGATGCGAATGCATGTCCAAACCTCGGGTTGCACACTCACAGCACAGCAGCCTTTGAACAACATCACACGCACTACGATTCAAGCATTGGCAGCCGTTTTGGGTGGAACGCAGTCGTTGCACACGAACTCTTTTGATGAAGCCTTGGCGCTGCCGAGCGAAAAAGCCGTGAGAGTTGCACTGAGAACACAGCAGATAATTGCCTACGAGAGCTGCGCCCCCAATACCATAGACCCTTTGGCAGGCTCATACTACGTAGAAGCCTTAACCAACGAAATGGAAGAAAAGGCGATGGACTACATACGGAAGGTGGACGAAATGGGAGGAGCCATCGTAGCCATAGAGAAAGGATTCTTCCAGAAAGAAATTGCCGACAGCGCTTACAAGTACCAGAGAGAGATAGACGAAATGAAACGCATAATAGTCGGCACAAACGACTTCACCATCGAAAAGGAAGAAATTCCCATAGAGCTCTTGAGGGTAGATCCTAAGGTCGAGAAGGAACAAGTTCTCAGTCTCCAAAAGCTAAGGCGGGAGAGAGATAAGAGAAAAGTTGAAGAAACCCTCGGAAAACTCCGTCGATGCGCAGAAAAAAATGAGAACCTCATGCCCGTTATAATAGAGGCAGTAAAATCCTATGCGACGATGGGCGAGATCTGCGAAGTGTTACGTCAGGTTTACGGAGAATACAAAGAGTTGATCATAATCTAAAGAGGGAAACAGCATGCGAAAAGATAGAAAAATCAGAGTGTTAATTGCAAAGCCTGGTCTAGACAGCCACGACAGAGGAGCAAAGGTCGTTGCCAGGGCCCTAAGAGACGCTGGGATGGAAGTCATCTACACTGGTCTAAGACAGACCCCCCAACAGATAGTCGAAACCGCCCTTCAGGAGGACGTTGACGTCATAGGCTTAAGCATCCTTTCAGGAGCCCACAAGACCCTTTTCCCGAGAATAATGCGGCTTCTCAGAGAACAAGACCTCACAGACGTGATGGTTTTCGCCGGAGGCATAATCCCTGAGGAAGACGTAGTTAAAATGAAAAAGCTGGGAATAAAAGAAATCTTCGGACCTGGAACCACAACAGAAACGATAATACGCTACGTTTTGGACAACCTTCCAAGAAGAAGCTAAGAGTCAAGATGTGCGAGTGCATTGACGAAAACGGAAGAATTGGCCAAAGGCGTTCTTGCTGGAAACCGCAGGAGCGTAGCGAGGGCTATAACCACTATCGAAAACAACGACCCTGAAGCTCAGGAACTGATTGCCAGAATCTACGCCCACACGGGAAAAGCTCACATTATAGGCTTAACGGGCGCTGGCGGCGCTGGAAAGAGCACTCTTATTGAAAAGATCGTCAAGGAATACAGGCGACGGGGGAGGACAGTGGGTGTAGTCGCCGTGGACCCTACAAGCCCGTTCACGGGCGGGGCATTCTTGGGTGACAGGATTCGCATGCAAGAACTCTGCACCGACGAGGGCGTCTTCATACGTAGCATGGCAACCCGGAACTATGCAGGAGGAATAGCAAGGGCAACGAAAGACGCTGTGAAAGTCCTTGACGCCGCTGGAAAAGACGTGGTAATAGTCGAGACTGTCGGTGCAGGTCAATCTGAAGTCGAGATTATCAAGGTTGCACAGACAATAGTCGTCGTCCACGCCCCAGGGCTAGGAGACGAGATACAGGCGATAAAAGCCGGTGTGATGGAGATAGCCGACATTTTCGTCGTAAACAAAGCTGACCGTGAGAACGCGAATAAGGCTGTAATTGACATCCAGTCAAACTTGCAGATGAACAACAAGGAAATTCCGTGGAAACCGCCTGTTCTGAAAACCATAGCCTTGACCGGCGAGGGTATTCTGGAGCTGGTCGACAAAATTGAAGAACACAGATGTTTCCTTGAGGGCGACCTTGAGTGCAGAAGGGTCTCATTAAGAACTAAAGCCGAGGCGGAACTCATTGACGCCATCAGAGAAAGAGTGACAGGTTCTCTGATTGAAAAGTTGAAGAAGGAAGGAAAGTTTGACGCGCTCGTCCACGAAATCATGGAAAAGAAGACAGACCCAACGTCTGCCGCTGAAAAACTTCTCAAGAAGGCTGTGCACGATGCCGAAGCTTGAAAAAGGATTGGTTCAAGTTTACACGGGGAACGGAAAAGGAAAGACTACGGCAGCTTTTGGACTTGCGCTCAGAGCGATAGGGAGAGGACTGAGAGTCTGCATAATCCAGTTTATCAAAGGCGGGTTCGACTACGGAGAACTGTACGTAATAGACAGGCTTCCGGGCCTCAAGCTGAAAGCCTATGGCAGAGGCAAATTCGTTGACGGAAAGAAGCCTGACAAGACGGACGTGGATCTAGCGGAGGAAGCCCTAGCGACGGCTGAAAAAGCAATCAAGGACGGCGAATGCGACATAGTCATACTAGACGAAATCAACGTGGCTCTAAGCCTCAAGCTGATAAAGACCGAGAATGTCCTAAACCTGATCAAGAAGAAACCTGCACAAGTCGAGCTGGTGTTAACTGGACGGAACGCACCAAGCGAAATCGTTGAAGCAGCCGATTTAGTCACAGAAATGGTAGAGGTCAAACACCCGTACAGCAAGGGTTTTCATGCTCGAAAGGGAATCGAGTACTAGGCCCCCAAGAGAGCACTGGAGGAGTTGACCTGCCCTACTTCTCTTCTTTCAATGCGAGAGGGTATATTTCCTTAGCCACGTACTCCAAGTATGGCTCCTTCTCTGTCAAATTGAATATGGTCACGGATGCGTCTCGAGTTATGCCCACGACATAGCCATGCTCCCTTGACCTTGCAACTACGTACCACAGGTCACCATGCTTGCCATAGTCCTCGAAAAGAGAAGTGTTTGTGAGGTCCGGCCCGTACAGAGACAGTTTGTCGATGTTTGGAATATCCACGTTGTCAAAGAATGTTATCTTTGTGTCCTCAGGGTTCTTTAAGTGAAACTCTTTCAATGTTTCAGGAGAGATTCTAGCCTCCAGTACCCCACCTGCTTTTTCAAACAGTACTTCACTAAGCTTGTTTGCTATGAAATTGGCAACACGCTTCTTTTCAACTATGGTCAAGAACGTAGTACCTTCGCGTTCAGCGAAGCTAAACATTGCCTCAACTGTTCGAGGGGTAGGCAAGATCTTGCCCCTGTGGAAAACCTGAGTGACATAGTCGTGAGAATAGATGCCTCTCAACATGTTTTCCTTAGGAAGGAGACCAGTGACCTCGGTTATGAGCGCAAGTTTGTAGTCTCCCTCTTCATAAGCCTCTTCAGTGCGATACCCTTCAAGTCTTGAAGCGATGTCCGCCACGGCAAGAGGCTCAGTCAGTTTGAAAACCTTACCAGCAACAACCATTCTCGAACCCCAAGCCCTTAGTCTAGAAGGTTCTGCTTATGAAACTTTACGCTTCCAAACCTAAGAATGCAGATTGCGATCCTTGACTCCACCTATATCTCACTGAGCATTTGTCACAGTGGCAATGGAGCTCTGTTTGTTCTTAACATAGGTTATTAGTCAACGCCATGAACATCCATGCCGCCCATGTCCATTGCAAACGTGCCACGCACGGACCTAATCAAGTTCGAAAAGCAATCTCGAAGGATTGTGAAAATATCTTGGACATCGAAGGTATCGAAATCCTCAGGAAAGCAGAATGCATGACCTAATCTATTTGTTGCAAAACTGTACTAATTGTTTTAATAAGAGTTATTGCGCTTTGAAAATACACATGAACAACGTAAAAAGGTTAAAACATTTATGGGCCCTTATTCCGCGCGGAATATGAGGTCCTGGTCAGATGTCTCGAGAGTCCCCCTCGGATCCGAGGGGCCGCCTCGGAATAGGATCCGCGCACCTCTGAATCAGAGGGGGATAAGCTGTCAATCGGAGGGGGAGCCCCTCGAAATCAGAGGGGGAGAACTCTGCGCGCGCTATAGGTATCTTCTGCCTTTCAGTCTCCGACGCCACTGACTGTAAACCTCAATACTGTCCCGCATAGCATCATAGTTATTTCTCATCCGGTACAGAGTGTTCCTAGCAGTCGTATAGTGAACTTTTATCGTGTCGGCAGCGTGCTTCAACGGGTTCTTGTACCCCTCATTCTGGGCCTTGATGATCTCCTCGATGAGTTCCCGCTGCCTCTTAGTCCACAGCAACCTGTTCGACAAAACGACCATCCCGACCTCTAATGGCTATCTATAGTACATGTACCACGTTTTAAGAGTTTCTGTACCTGTCAAAACCAAACGTTAGATACTTTGAACTTCTACTCCCTGAGCAAACGGTCTTGAAGGTCATGTCCTTGGCGCCTCTGTCGAGAGCTGCTCGAGTTTCGCCTGGACTTGCTTAATCTTTTCAGAGGAATTATGCACTTGCTACCCCCCTGAAATTGGACTTTTCTGTCCGCTTAGCTTCTCAGCCTGCAACGCGTTGAGCCTCGTCACATTCATCAGGATCACTTCCCCACCTGCACGCATGCCGGACGTCGACGCGCAGACGTCTTCGTCTTTGTCTCTCCACTCCTCGAGTTTGTCCCATTCCCCTGGGGGCAGGGTGAAGAGGATGAAGACGCTGCGAGGTATGTCGAAGTGTCTTTTTTCTACGAAGGGGTCTTTGATCTTCGGTCCCTTCTTCTGGACCGCTGCGCGCATGAGATCACTGACTGCCTCTGATAGCCCTCCCGGATAGTGCGCATAGACGACGCGGTCCTGGAAGTCTTGAAGCAGCTCCTTTGAAACCGTGCAGCAGACCTGGGCCTCTCCTTTTAAACTGTTCTTCTTTGCTTCTTCAATGGGTTTACGGATTCCAGCTGCAAGGTCATGTAGGAGCTCACCCTGATTAGGGCGCGCGTTTTCTCCCTCCTATAGAATACTTCAAAGATATTCCCAACAGTAGTAAAAGGATAATGCTAATATATAAGAATATCCCTAGAGTATATCGGTGAGTCGGTGTGCAGGCCTTGCCGGTAAAGTTTCAAATGAGCGTCGTCCTCGTTGGAAAAAGCTTGAAAGTCACGATTCCCAAGGAGATCTGTGAGTACCTCGGTCTGAAGAAAGGCGACGTCGTGAGCCTGTGGGCCGACAACAGTCACATCATCATGGAAAAGAGGGAGTCCTGACGTCCGGGGAAGTCACGGAGAACTTCGACGTAAAAGGGCATAGAACGGCCTTGTTTTCACAATTAGCCCACGTTCTAGTCGTCTCCAAGAACAAATTTGATAAGGAGTGTGCTGCCAACCGCGATCGACAGGCCTGGGGAAGACTCATCGTCACAGGGATTGAGGCGTACGCGAAGCTGCTTGAAACCGTTCAACTTGACGTCTTGGAGAAGCGTGTAAGCCAGCTTGAAGGTCGCGAGGGTGAAGCTAAATGAGGAGTAAGGAACTGGAGAAGCGCCTCGAGAAGCTTGAGAAAACGGTGAAGGTCAACGACAAGCCAAACATGATCCTGATCCGAGGGGAATGGTTCCCCCTCGATAATCGGCCTGAGACCATCGAAGCGGCAAAGACGACGCCTATCCCCTGGTACGGCCGCTGGTGGAGGGAGAACAACCCCCCGATAAAGGAGGAACCGTGAAATGAGTACAGATGTAGCGATCCATTTGGTTGCGTATGACGAAGCTTCTGAAATAATTGAGCAGATGGGGTCTAACCTTTCCGCAACTTTCACTGACATTGGAGGGCGAACGCAAGACTTAGTGACAACTACTGATGGCGCGACTTCCAAGATTACAGATGACTGGAACCAGGTCAATGGTGCTGGACAGAATCTTAAGAAGACCCAAGAAGACATGCAGAGCAGTACAAGCGACACAGCAATGAGCATGAACAGGCTGGCGCAATCCGGTGCCAACCTCTTCATAAGTTTTGAACGTGTTGAAAACGCTCAGGTAATGGTTGACAGGGCAAACCTGATGGTACAGCGAAGCACGCAAACCTGTGAAAAAGCTCAAACCGCGTACAACGACGCCGTTGCAAAGTACGGGCCGAACAGTGCCGAGGCGAAAGCCGCTCTTGACAGGCTTGCTATCGCCCAGGAAGCCGTTGTGGTCTCGCAGGAAAGGGCCGATATGTCAGCGAGAAACTTCAACAACACGATAATGTCGAGCGCACTGATGGTCATTCCCAGTTTCATCTCAATCATTGGAACCGTCAACAGTCTCCTGCCTGAAACAACCGCGGAAACTTTCAGTTTAGGCGCCGCCATAGACTTTGCGACTGGGCCCATCGGATTAGCGATAATCGCTGTCAGCGCCATGACCGCTGCTCTCGTGCTTATCCCAGGCGCCATGGACGCGGTTGTCAACGCGTTTGAAACTGCTGGAAACTTTTTCGTAGGCATCGCAAATGACATAGGCAATGCTTGGGGCGGCTTCGTCGGACTCTTCACAGGCGGAAACCAGCAAGCCGAAAAGTCAATAAATCCTCTGACGGCCTCTGTTGAGGACTACACGAAAGCCGTAAAAGACTCGACAACTGCGACTGATGATTACGTAGGGTCTATTAACACTTTGAACTCTACCGTCCAAAACCTATCAACAACTGTCCAAGGCGCGGGACAGGTTTGGGGTCCTTTTTCGCAAGCGGAAGAGACTGCGAGGCGGACAACGGAAGACTTCACGGTAAACGGACAAAAATATATGGCGGACATGGAGGAGACGTGGAGGGAAGCGCAAGCATCAGCTAACGTTAACCTTGGACAGATCAAGGCAGAATATGAGGAAGAGATAGATACTGGCCAATTTACAAAGGCAACCGATACCCTTCTCAAGTTCGCGGAACAGTATGGCTTACTCGTGCCTGAAGCTAAAAAAATCGTCTTGGACTTCAAAGCTGTTCAAGCATCGATTCCAGAGTCAATTGAGGAGCAGCTGATTGGAAAGGCTCAGGCGGATCTTCAGGCGTTTCAAGACTGTGTAACAGGCAAGTTCGCAGGCATGCAAGGCGATTCTTCAGGCTACGTGAAACAGCTTGTTACCGATACGAATGATTTGATCAGCAGGGGACTCGTGGGCCAAGCTCAAGATAACATTGCAGCCTACGTGAAATGCGCGACTGACAAGCATGATACACTCGTCTCCGATATCGAGGCTGACTTGGCAAAGCTGAAGGTGGACTACGCGGCCGGTGCCACTGATCTTGCGCCGATGATAAAGCAGCTTGAAGAGTTTAAACTTGCAGCAACATTCGGCGAGCCTGGGGTAGACATTTTCGCTGCTATAAAACTGGCAGGCACCACGGCCAGTGAAGTTGCTGCTGAAACAGAAACGGCAACGACGCAGATCACAGCTTCGTTCCAAGGCATGGCGAACAATGCGATCTTGCATGCTCAGAGACTTCAGGATAGTCTTGTCGGACAGAGCATCTGGACTGACATGCTGACTAAGATGGAAAGTACGACGGAGAAATCAGTCGCTAAGATCCAGGGGCAGTTCCAGATGCTTCAGCCAGAAGGCCTCATCGGAGGCGGCTTCGGCGTTCCAGAAGCTCTCCCCAGGGCCGGAGGAGGAAAGGTGATCAACGCGCCAATCAGGATCACTATTGAAGGAAACGCTGATAGGGCGACTGTTGATTTGATGAAGAAAGAGATTTTTGCGGCTTTGAAGTCAGTTGTTGTTGAGCCTACAAGCAGCAATGCGCCCACTACGTCGAAGAGGATAAGGCAGGGAAGTACGTTCTAGAGACAAGTAGTCGTGTCAACACTCAGTATCTCGTCTTCTTCAAAGTCCGCCGCGGACCGGTTCCTGAGCAACTGTTCATAGGCCCTCGGATAGCTGATTTGCAAGTCTCTGAGACGCCCGTTGTTGGCGTCTTTCCTGTTTTCGAAGGTCCCAACTACTTTGCCATAACTTTTGGGCGGCCGCTCGCCTTGGCGTATGATCCAGTAGTCGCAGAAACCAAAGGCCTCGCATTTCAACACGTAGACTCGGTCGAAGAATTGCGAGATTTCCTCAAGAGTTGATATTCGGCGCTGCAAGTTTTTCGACGTATCACTCGCCTCCTCTAAGTCTAGCCCGTCGCGCGCGCTCTTTCGCCTTCGCCTCTTCTCGGATTTCGGCCTGATGGTCCTTGGACTCCTTCACGAGTTTGAGCGCGCACACGTATCCTGCGCGCGCGGCCTCGGCATCCTGACAAACTTTGACTGTTTCATTGTGGCTTTCATGAGCCCTATGGAGTCTTCGAGCGTTCTCAATCACTTCAGTTGTTGAGGGCCCTTGTTCCTGTTCTCCCTCCGGCTGTGGCTTTTCGAAAGCGAAAGTTGAACCTAGAGTCTCAGAGACTTCGGGCGGCGGCGCCGGAAAACGCTTCTCATATAGGGCCCGTATACGCTCTCGCTCTTCCGGAGTTGCGATTTGAGGCCTAGCTTGCTTTGGCACTTTTGAGTCTAGCGCGCGCCTGCATTTGTTGCAGCCGCTGGGACATTGACCTATCAGAGGCGTAAATTCAAGGGCTAAGGTGACCCGGTCAGTTCCAAGTCTCGTTTCATTCATGTTTCAATATCACCTCCCAGTTGCGTAATAGACTCAATTGTTTATCGTCTCCCAGGAGGAGCAGCGTGCAGGGCTTGTGGATCCTGCCGAGGCTGCCCGCCTCGAATCTGACAAGGCGCCCCTTAGCTTCCCAGCCTGCGCTTCGCACCGTCACCCATCGGCCGACGAAATAGACTAGAAGATTGCGCTCCTCAAAGACTATGACGTCCTTTTCGTACTCTTCTCTTTTGCTTATCGCACTGTCCTTGGACAAGGGGATACAGAACCGGCTTGTCATGCGTCGTTCAACCTCTTCTCAAGTTCAATTCCACACTCTTCACAGAGGAGGCCCCAACTCCCATTACGACAGGTCGCTTGCCATTCCATGCGCCCTCGAAAACCACACGCTACGCACTTGTCCTGATAGTTCATGGTCAGTCGTTCGAGCTTCAGCGTTTGACTGGCTAGGGCTTCTAAATTGCCTTCACTACCTTCACTTTGTTCACTTCCTTCACTCTTTAGCCCTTCTTCAGAGGCTAATTTTTCCTTAGTCCGTGAAGGAAGTGAAGGTTGTGAGGGAAGTGAAGGTGTTTCAGAAGGGGGTTCATACCGGGCCTTTAGTCTTTCAATCAGCTTAATGTCCCAGAAGAAGCCGGACTTACCTCCTCCGAACCGGCACTTCTCAAAGCCCAAAGCGGCGACCTTACGTCCCACTTGAGTGGTCTTCAGCTGCTCCTTCTCTGACAGGCCCACGTTGAAAGTGTCCGTTATCGCCTGGGTCGACAGCTTTCCTTCTTTGATATCCTTTTCGCATTTGAGCACAGCGTCGAACATCCGTGCCTCGATGCTGGCCTGCTCCTCGTCCAAGCGGCTCTTTGTGATCTGCTTCATGCAGGTTATGAGGCGGGCCCTTATGTCTTCTGTAGGAGCAACTTGTAGAAGACTCACGAAAAGTTCAATTACCCGAGCATTTTTGAACTGACCGTTTAGCCAGGACATCTCAAAGAGCCCAGGTTCTTTCGCCAAGTTTTTGAAGCGGTACATCAGCAACCTGTTTCTCAGGTCCTGGGCCTTCTCCTCGTCTATGAAGAGGTTGATCTGCTTCACGTTCCGTGTCATCGTCGTTATCACGCAGCGGCTTTGAAGCGTAGAGGCGAGTTCCTGAGTTCCGGCGAGAACCTTGAAACCGAAGGTGTCGAACATGGCGATCTGAGGGCAACCCTCTTCGACCTTTTCTATTCTGATCGCGTACTGACCTTTCCGGTAGCCGCTGTTAAGCAAGGCAAGTACTTCGACCATTGCTTCTCGGTTGTAGATCTCACATTCGTCCAGCAGAAGAACGGGATGCCAGGCCTCAAGGGCCCGGAACAGGCTTGCAGCACTCATTGAAGAAGCTATGACTCCTCGGTAACAGATTCTACCGAAGCATTCGAGCGCGCGGGTTTTGCCGCTTGCCATGGGCCCGAGGAAAAAGGCGTAGGGCACAACGGTGAACTCTTCAGTTCTCCAAGTGGCCAGGGTGAAGGCGGCGTAAACATCGTAGAAGAGGTCGTTCGCAATGTCCAAGTGTTCAACGTAGAAGGCCCGGACGTCAGAGAACAATTGGATCTCGCTTTTATAGTCTTTCGGCCGGGTTGCAGCCGGCCAGGGAAGGCGCTTCAGAGGAACATACTCTTCTCCCTCATGATAGAAATGATGTGGGTCGCTGGGAGCTTCAAACTTGCTCTCGTTTCTGTCGAAGATGACATAGCACCCGTTCGTTACCTGTTCAAAAATGACGGTTGGAAAAGCGAAGCCAGGCGTCGACGTCGGCTTGACTTTCTCCTCCTTCTCTTTCGCCACGGCCGTGCACTCCCTTGACCCGCGCGTTAGTTTGCTATTTTACGGTCCCCTTCAAAATCGCAAGTGCTTCCTGCAGGATCTCTTTCGTCTCCCAGATGAGTTCGCGGAGAGTCTCACGGTCCGTCATTTCGTCAACTCCTTCACTCGTTCAAGTCTTTGGCGATTTTTTCTCTGACTGTTTGTCTCAGGAAGTTGCTTCTGTCGAGTCCTTGTTTCTCCGCGTACTTGTCGATTTGCTCGATAATTGCGTTCTTCTCTTTGAACCCGATAACCTTGTCCGCTTTCATCGCGTTTCAACTCAATTTAAAAGCTTATAACGGAAGAATCGTATACGGTTTAGTGGAACTCGGTTCCAGTAGAGGACGCTATTTGAAAATCAGATGGCAAACTCACCGAAAGTGGCTCTCTCAAACTAAGGTCTTTGAGGCTTTCAAGAATGAGAAAGGGGCAGTTGAGGCAAAGACCTGGTCTGAGTTGGAGGCTAAGGTTCCAAGGGCTACTCTCTCCCGAACTCTGAGGGATTTGATGAAGGAAGGTAACGTGCAAGCCAGTTTACGCCTTGGCAAGAATGGCAAACTAGAAACCGTCTACAAACTAGTGCACGAGTGGCAGACAGTCAAACATCACGTGGTTCAAGCCTCCTACAAGGGGAAACCATTCGGAACGTATGAAGGGATGATTTACATGAGACGGGGAAAACTCCATTGCAGACTGCCTGAAGACGAAAAGAAAAGATTATTGGATGACCAGAAGAGGGCCCAAGGGGCCAGGTCCACTTCTGAGATCTAACTACTCGCTTTCTTCTTTCAGTCTCCTCTCGAGTTCTTCAACCCTTTTGAGCAGCCCCTCGATCGCGGCTGCCTTGCGCAGGTCCTCCTGGCCTAGGGCCTGGCCGCCCTGGAGGTTCAAGAGCTCGATAATGCCGGCGTCGGTCAAGAGTTGTCTGAGCTTTTCGTCCTCGGGCATGTAGGCGCCGTTGAACCTCAACTGGTGCCCGGTCATTTTGTCGATCAGGTCGTCGCTGACCTTGTTTCTCAGCTGCGCGCTGAACCAGAGGCGGCAACAGTGAAAACTCAGCCTTTTTCCGTTATCTGTCAACCCGGCTTTTGCGCATAGGGCCTTGAAAATCTTGTTCGGCTGCCCATTCTCAACGTGTTTCTCCTTGTACCCTGGGAACAGCCAGGGACCCTTAACGGTTGCCACGTACGTCTTGAGCATTGCTTGAACTTCAGGCGTCAAGACTAGGAGGATCTCACTGTTTGTTTTAGGCCTCACCAACTCGACAAATTCAAGCCTTACGCCGTCAAGTTTTCCCTCGAAATCTGTGACCTTCAACCCTGCAACCGTGCTTTCATCTTGACCCATTAATCCGAGGGCCAAAACACACTTGTCACGCAGGTCCGCGAGGTCGAATAACCGCCCTATCTCAGGGCCCATCAGCTGGTGTTTCTTCCTTTCAATCCGAGGCCGCTGCATCCGCACGTCTTTCTTTCGGAATTTTCTAAGGCTAATCGGCAGATTGTAAAAAGCGAAGAAACTCTGCACCACCGTCACCGCGTGTTTGGCCGTCAACTGACTCAGCGTCTTCTCCTTGAACCGTCCAGTCGTGCCTCCGGCTCTGCCCTTGACGCTGCCCGTCAGTTTCGCCTTGCTTTCCATGAGTTGTTGATAGTACGCGAAGACCCTGCGGTTGTACGTGTCTGATTTGTCAGGATCTTGTAGTAACTGGCGTTGCTCAGCGATCATCTCGGTTCCAGTTTTGCCAGTGAACTGCTCGAAACGTTTAAAGGAGGACTCATACGTTTGTTTCGTTGCGATAGAGGTGAAAGTCTCTAGCCATTCTCGCACTTTCGGGTCGTTTGTCACGCACTTCACCGATAGAAGTGTTATAACAAACGGACATATATGCTTTACCTATTTGAAAGTGTAAGAATAAGAGAATTTTCACCTTTATTATCTACCACACACTGGGAAAAATCATCAATGCTGATTCAAGAGGTAATCCTCGAGAACTTCATGAGTTACGAGTACGGCAGAGTGCCCTTTAAACCAGGCGTGAATGTTGTCTGTGGACCAAACGGTTCGGGAAAGTCGTCCCTTCTTCTGGCCATATCCGTGGCTCTAGGGCAGTCTTACACTGAACGCTCTAAGAAACTGAGCGACCTCATACGTTGGGGCAAAGACCAAGCCCGGGTGACCTTGGTCCTGGATAACACCAGGAGGGGAAAGAACAGGCCAGTGCCAAGATTCAACAAAGACCAGATTTTTCTCACACGCGTCCTGAGGCGTGACGGAACGTACTGGTTCTCTCTTGAAAACCATGCCGTCAACAAGAACGATGTTGAAAGACTCTTGGGAAGGTTGGGCGTTGACCCGGACAACATACTCATCATAATGCATCAGAACATGGTTGAACAGTTCACTGTGCTTTCTACCCAGGAGAAACTGCGAATAGTAGAAGCAGCAGTTGGACTCGAGCCCTATCGTGAAAATGTTTTGCAAGCACAGAAAAAGCTGACCCGAATACTAAGCCAGGAAGAGTCGATGAGTAAACTCTTGGAGTCAGCCGAGCAGACATTGAATTACTGGAGAGGACAATACGATAGGTACCAAGAGAAAAAGCAGTTACAGTCGAAAAGAAGGTTCCTAGAAAGAGAGCTAGCGTGGGCCGAAGTTGCAAGAAGGGAAGAAACGGTAAGGCAGCTGGAGGCTGAGAGAAAAAAGCAACAAGGCATTCTTGACCAGATCGAAGAAAAGACAAGGTCGGCAAAGGGTCACCTGCAGACTCAGGAACATGAGCGTGTAAAGCTGAAGGACGACTGGAGACAACTTTTTGACGAACGCCTGAGCTTCGAACGTCAGAAGGCAGGAAACTCATCGACCGTTCCGCTGTATGAACAACTTTTGAGAGAAACAGCGACGCTAGAGATGCTCAGTCAAAACCCTGGCAAGGATACAACTCTTGAAACTGGGCAGGTTTCGAGGAAAACAGTGCAGATCAAACTCCTTAGGAGTGAAGAACTCAAAGAGTTGATACAAAATTCGAAAGAACACGCCTCAAAATTGGACGCTGAAATAGAAAGAAATCAGATGAAGACGAGGAACTGGGAAGAAGCAACCGAAAAGGTGAGTACTCAAATCTTGAACCTTCGCATCGAATTGGCGCTAATGCAATACCGAACGGAGAGCTCCGCGGCCAACGTCAAAGAACTTGAAAGATCCCTGAGTGAGGCGAAAACTCGTCTGGGTGAAACAGTAAAGAAGGCTGAGCAAGTCGGAGCCAGAATTGCAGTAATAGAGGAATTTGGCAAAATCCTCGACGAGATACGCGTCACAGAAGGACACTTGGCTGCACTTTCAGATGTCTCAGAAGACATTGAACGCATGTACGAGTCCTATTCAAAACTCTATCTTGAACTGAAAGAGAAAGCCCAGCTTGTTGCCGAAAACCGTGAAAAAACACTGGAAGAGGTGAAGACGAGAATGCAGTCTTGGCGAACAGTCATTGGCAACCTTCTCGACCACGTCAACTTGGAGTACCAGAAAACCTTAACCCAAGCTCAAGCCGTAGGAGAGGTTAGACTCGCCAACGGCCATGACATGGAGACAGCCGGACTCGAAATTCTCGTGGGGTTCAAAGGCGGAAGACCAGTCCCTCTTGACGCTTACACGCAGAGCGGTGGAGAAAGAACAACCGCAACGATGAGCTTTCTGCTGGCCTTACAGCAACACGTCCGTTCCCCGTTTCGCGCCGTCGACGAATACGATATCCACATGGACCCGAAAAACCGTGAACTCGTCGCTCAGATGCTCGTCTCAAGAGTTAACGATTCAAACGCACAGTACATCGTGATAACTCCAAGCCAAGTAACGTTCACAAAAGAAGGAACAAACATAATCACTGTTCAAAACATTGAAGGTAAATCGATAATCAGAGAGGTGGCGTAATGCAGTCCAGAAAAGCACATGAGAAGCTCGGCAGAGAGAAGCTTCAACGCATCATCGAAACGTGCAGGTCCGTTGAAGAACGATCGCTTGACCCGTTCTTGATAGACCTTAAGGAGAACATCAGTACGGTCAGAGAATACTTTCCAGAATGGAAGATTCCAGAAGACCTTTGCTTGGACGCTGAAACCATACACCGCCTAGCCTCCGTAGTCAAGCTTCAAAGCGAGTGGGTCAAACATCGGTCAACCTCACTCTACACAGACCCCTTTGTTCTGGAAGAAAAACTCAGGCGACTAGACAAGGAGGAGATCGTTAGAACCTTTATCAAAGCTTGGCATCCATTGGTTGAGTGGGAGCAGATATCACTTCACAGCCTGGCCGAAGCCGTCAGGTACTGGAACAGTCTGGTGCCACTGAGAGAAAGGTGGAAGGAAGCCCCTCCGGCCGAAGTTGGCTCAGGCTCAGCAACGCGCGAAGAGCTTGTTCGCGAAAGGATTCTGCGAGATAAAGCCTTCTCCGAGGAACTCGAGAACTTCTGGCTTGAATTGAAGAACGTCGTCGCCCAGAAGGGTCAGAACGGAAAGATACGATACTGGGATTTCATCGGCGCAGAATCTTACGAGGAAACCGTGAACAGAGCTTTCATGACAAGCTTCCTCGTCACATATGGCTATGCCACCTTGGAAATTCACCCGTTGGAAGAAGAAATGTATATTGTACCCTACCAAAAACTGCTGGTTAAGACGGGAAAAGAGCAGCTGGTGTCAATACCCATCTCAGTTTCAGCGACTGACTGGCAGAGGTGGAGGCGAGGAGAGCTGAAGTGAGCAAGAGAAAAGCAACGTATGCCAGCAAACTGAAAAGAGCAACTCACATGCTCTTCTTCAAACGACACGCAAAACCTGGTGTTAAGGGTTGGGAACTGCGTAAGGCGTTGGGCGCTGATTATCCAAAAGTGTTGAAGATTATGGATGACTACCTGAAGGGCCTTGACCTCGAAGTCAAAACCGTGTTCGAAGAAGGAAAGCAAGTTGAAAAGCCGAGTGTCGAACAGCTTGACAAGGCCAGATTCTACGTAGCGCTACGAGGGGAATTGGTGCCTAAAGAAGCAAAGATGATAGGGTGGCGGATAGACGACTTTGCAGGACTGGCAGTCGCCATTGCCTACGTCTTGTCCAAGAAGGGAAAGGCGCCGAGAGAAGAGGTTGAGCAACTGTTGCGAGAAAAGATCCCAGGATGGAAAGTGGGCCTTAACGTTGACAGGTACGTCAGGTATGGTTACTTGGCTGAAGACGAAAACGGACAGCTTTACTTGGATTGGAGAACTCGCGCAGAAGTCGACCAAAAAGCTTTGATTGAACTTCTTTTGGCCGTAGAGACAAAAACCTAGGAGCTTTACGCAGTTGGTCTATTTTCTTATCTTGTGGTAGACGAAGGCTATTACATCGATCACGACCAGAGCTACCAGCGCCAACAGCGGACTGCCCAAGAACTGAGATGTGAACGAATCATCTGCGGCTCTGACTGTGCCGATGAGAGCTGAAAGAAGTACTAATGCGCACAGACATGTTTTTACTAGTCGCGCCATAGTCTCCGCATCTCTTAGGCTAAGTTATGCTGACGTTTTGTATATCGAAGTACCGTTTTGCCAAGAACCGTAACCTTTCAGCGTTTCTGCCGTTCTTTCCTATGGCGACGCCTTTGTCCTTCGGGTTGACAGCGACAACGGCTATTGTCTTGCCGTCTGGTCTTTCGGTTATGCGGATCTCTTTGACGGCTGCTGGTTTCAAAGCGTTCTTGATGAATTGAGCGGGTTCTTCTGCGTACTCGATTATCTCGTGTTTCTTCCCAGTCATTCTTTCTAAAGTGTGGATGTTTCGTCCGCCTCTGCCTATCGCGACGCCCACCTGGCCCTCGTTGACGACGTAGAGCACGCGAGCTTGCTCTTCGTCGATTATGCAGTCTTTGACGCTGGCGTTGGTTATGCTTTCAAACAGTGCGATGTACCGCATCTCGTTGCTCGTGAACTTTATCCCTGTTGTCATTCGTTTCCTCCGCCGGACTCCTCAGGCTCAGCGGTCTCTGTCAACTTGAGGATTTCTGAATCGCCTGGCTCTCTTATACTTAACGCTGAAACCGTGAAGGGCTTGCCGCATGCAGCGGCCAGATCCAACGATGACCCCCTGTAGAGGATTAATGGAACTTTTGAGAGGTTGCAGTAGTATTCAACGTCCTCGCGGACGTTCTTGGGAGCGTTTGACGCGAGAATTATGAGCTTGGCTCTTCCTGTTTGAGCGCTTTGCACTGCGGAGCTTGCTCCAATCGACACTTTGCCGGTTTTCACCGCCGCTGAAATTGCTTTGTTTACGTCTATCACTTCTTCTCACTCTTCTTCTCGAGCGTTGACATGAACAATTCTACGAGTCCCGTGCCAATCGGTATGGACTGTCCGACTATTACGTTTTCGGTCACTCCGGCCAAGGGGTCGCTTTCACCCTTGACTGCCGCTTCAACGATGTTAGGGACGGTTATCTCAAAGGCTGCTCTGGCCAGGACGCTTGACTTCTTGCCGCTGATCCCATGTCTACCTATCTGCTGCACTTCACCCGTAGAGGTCATCATGTCGGCGACGAGCATGACGTGGCGCGTGTCTACATCCAACCCTTGTTCTTCTAGGACGCCCTTGGCCTCGTTCACCAAGGCGTTTCTAGCAGCCTCAATGCCTATCGTTTTGGCTATTTCATGAACGTTGTTCGTTGTTGTCCTTGAACTGTCAACGCCCAGGATCTCCAAGACCTTGGCCAGGTTTGAACCGTCTGTGTTTATGACCCATTCTCCATGTTCTTCAGTGACGAGCACACGCTTTATGCCGGGGACACCTTTGATGTGGAACACAGAGACTTTTCCAAGCATTTTCTTTATCGCTTCGACTTTTTTCGGCTGTATGTGTATGGTGTTGCCCTTTGTCTTTATGGTGCAGTTCGGAATCTGCAGTTTGTCCTTCAACTCCTGCATCGTCACTTCCCGGTCTTCCATCATCGTCTTGTCGGGTTCTATGATTATCTCTTCGTGCAATGGGTCTATGTAGACTGATTCGGCCAGGTTCTCCATGGTTGTGTACACGATTTCGCGTGCAATTTTCACAGCGGCTTCCCTGTTTTTTCTGTTCTCTTCTGTCAGGTAAATCTTCATGATCGGAGTGGACGGGATTCTCCTTGCATCCACGATCTCAATCAGTCGAGGCAGGCCGAGGGTCACGTTTTGTTCCCTAACGCCTGCGTAGTGGAAGGTCCTGAGCGTCATCTGCGTGCCAGGTTCTCCGATGGATTGAGCCGCAACGATGCCTACCGCCTCGCCGGGTTCCATCAGGGCACGTTTGTAGTGCTCAACTGTCATGTTGACCGCTTTCTCGACGCCCGTCTTGCTCAGCCCTGCCTTGGCCGACGTTTGCCTGAGCTGGTCTACGAGGATCGGCGTGAGTCGCGTTTGAACCTCATCCAGTTTCTCTTTGATGAATTCGGCGGAAGCTGGTCTGCCCTTCTCCTTAGCAATTCTTATCTGGTCAACCAACCGGCTAACGTTCACTGCCTTTCCATGATCGCTCTTAGCCGGGTCGACACCGTCTTCGCCGTATTGGAACTGGATTATGTCTCCCGCTGAGTTTCTCACCGTGCTGTCGTACTCCAACCGTATGTGCTCGAGCGCGTTGATGAGTCTTCTCTGCATGTAGCCGCTCTGCTGTGTTCTGACGGCTGTGTCGACGAGGCCTTCTCGGCCACCCATGGCGTGGAAGAAGAACTCTATCACGTCAAGCCCTTTCTGATACGAGCTGTATACGAATCCTCTGGCTCTCGGCCGTTGGTCTCCTGATTGGAAGTGGGGTAGAGCTCGGTCTACGTACCCACGGAGTATCCTCTTCCCACGGACTGATTGTTGTCCCACGCAGGCGCTTATCTGGCCGATGTTCAGGCTTGAGCCTCTGGCGCCGGTTCGCGTCATGATTATTCCAGAGTTTTCCAGAGTGAAGTCTTCGTCAGCTATCTTGCCTGATTCATCTCTTGCCTTTGCCAGCTCGTTCATGACGTATATCTCAAATGAATCTTCCAGCGTTTGGCCTGGAAGCCTGGGCAACGTGCCCTTACGATAGCTTTCAATGAGATCCTCTATCTTCTTCTCGATTCTTTCCATGGTTTTTTCTATTCTGTCCTCAGCCTTGGGAGACAAGACCAGCTCGTTGTACGAGTAGGTGAAGCCTCGCATAGTTATGTAGAGCTTCAGCATCCTTGTGATCTTGTTGAGGAACTCCCGTCCCGCCTGACTGCCATAGTCCTTGATAATCCTGTGAAGAAGGCTCTCAGACTGTTCGGCACCTATGGAACGTCTGTCAATCACGCCGCTTACAAGCTCGCCGTTCTTCACGACAACGTAGGCGTCATATTTGCATTCTTCTTCTAGACATTTAACGCATCCTTGACAGATGTTGGCCTTCAAAACGTAGTTCATGTCCTTCGGTAGGAACAGGCTGAAGATCTGCTTTCCCGTCCACAATGGTTGCGGCTGTTTGACCTCTGGCGGAGGCAGTTGGCCCTCGTATTTGGCTGCCAAGAGCAGCTTGTTGACTTCGTTTCTTGTCAAGTAGTTTGCTTTTCTCGTGAACAGGTATGCTGAGGTTATGAAGTCTCTGATGGCCCCTATTATTGGACCTCCAAACCTCGGCGAAAGGATCTGGTCCTGGACCTGCATAAGTAGGAGGGCTTCCGTTCGAGCCTCTTCGCTCTGAGGAATGTGCAGGTTCATCTCGTCGCCGTCGAAGTCTGCGTTGTACGGTGGACAAACGCACAGGTGCAGGCGGAACGTCTTGTACGGCAGAACGCGGACGTAGTGTGCCATAATCGACATGCGGTGAAGTGAGGGTTGACGGTTGAAGATGGCTATGTCCCCGTTCTTCAAGTGCCTCTCCACGATGAAACGCAGTTCGATGGCTTCAGCGATCTTTTCTCTGTCGACGACGAATTCGAGTCTTATGCGTTTGCCATCGGGCCTGATGATGTAAAGGGCTCCAGGGTACTTTTCAGGTCCGTTTTTCACGAGGGTTCGCATCTCTTCGATGTTCCATTCTGTGACTTTTTCGGGCACTGAGAGGCGCATCGCAATTTCAAGCGGAACGCCTACCTCGTTTATGTCGAGGTTCGGGTCCGGCGAAACAACGGTGCGTGCTGAGAAGTCTACCCTTTTTCCAGAAAGGTTGCTTCGGAATCTTCCCTCCTTTCCCTTCAATCTTTGTGAGAGTGTCTTGAGTGCTCTGCCGGAGCGGTGTCGAGCCGGGGGAATTCCTGAGGCCTCGTTGTTGAAGTAGGTCGTCACATGGTACTGAAGGAGTTCTGACAGGTCTTGAATTATGAGCGTTGGCGCTCCTGCGTCCATGTTTTCTTTGAGCCTCTGGTTAATTCGAATTATGTCCACGAGCTTGTGAGTCAAATCGTCCTCTGAACGAATGCCCGATTCCAAAGTTATTGATGGGCGAACATAGACGGGTGGTACAGGAAGAACCTGCAGAACCATCCATTCTGGGCGAGCCGCTTTCGGGTTGAACCCCAACAGTTCAAGGTCCTCGTTAGTGATGCGTTCCAGTCTTTCTCGGACCATGCTGGGCGTCAACGGTTCTGAGCCGCTTTCAGGGATCTGTTCGCTGAACTTTGTTGGCTTCTCAAAAGTGATCTTGTACTGCACGGCTGCGCATTGAGGACACTGCCTTCTCTTCGTTTCCTGCATGATCGCCTTATAAACCTCGTCCGGAACTAGACCCAAGAGTTGGCGCGTCTTCTCCACCTTTGCCTTGGCCCTCTCAATGACGTCGTCTGGAAGCATTATGCGTCCACAGTTTCGACACATCGCCCTCAAGAGGTCGTATATGATTTTCGTGAACTCAATGTGTATTATGGGAACTGCTAGTTCGATGTGACCAAAATGCCCTGGGCAGCGAATTGCCGTGTTGCCGCAGGTTTTGCACCTCTGTCTTGGTTCAAGGGTTCCAAGCCTCCCGTCCATCAGGCCCGAAGAGATTGGAGCCCCATCTTCATCGTAAGTGTCTGGTGTCTGAATTTCCACCACTGAAAGCTTGCGCACGTCGTGTGGCGAGAACATGCCGAAGTTTATTTCATTTACAACTTTGCGGACAATTTCCTCGCTCATCTTATGCCTTCTCCCTCAGCGTTAATCTTGGCGCGATGCACAGGCTCATCAGTTCTTGCAGCAGAAGCTTGAACGCATAGGAAACTATAACTGGAGAGATTCTGGCCTTGTCCTCGCAGAGCTTGCAAACGTATTTTCTTTGCTTCATGTCATAGTAGGCTATGTGTCCACACGTTTCGCAGATGTAGAGCGTGTACTTGTCAGATTCTTCAAGCAGTCTGTCTCTTAGGAGCATAGCGGCTCCATGGCCAATCAGGCAGTCGCGCTCCATTTCACCGAACCTGAGGCCTCCTCCTCTGGCTCTCCCCTCAGTCGGCTGCCTCGTCAGCATCTGAACCTGTCCACGGGCTCTGGCGTGAATCTTGTCCGCAACCATGTGATGTAGCTTCTGGTAGTGCACAACGCCGACGTAGATGTCCGCGACGAATTTCTGACCTGTCACACCGCTGTAGAAGACTTCACTGCCGGTGCTGCTGAAGCCCAGCTTGATCAGGGCAGACCTCAGCTCGTCGGGCCCTTCATTTGAGAAGGGCGTTCCATCAGCAGGCCGTCCGCGTGCAGAGGCAACCTTTCCAGCCAGTGATTCGATGAACTGGCCGACGGTCATCCTTGAGGGGATAGCATGCGGGTTGATTATCAAGTCTGGAACGATGCCGTCTTCCGTGAAAGGCATATCTTCCTGAGGGACTATCAGGCCGATGACACCTTTTTGGCCGTGGCGCGAAGCAAATTTGTCGCCTAGTTCTGGAACGCGTTGGTCGCGGACTCTGACTTTCACAAGTTTGCTTCCTTCTCCCGACGCTGTGATGAAGATGGCGTCGACGACGCCTGTTTCTGATGGGCGCATGTCCACTGAGGTGTCACGCATTGAAGGCCCCTTGACTTCAAATTCCTTGTATTCTTCAAGGAACCTTGGCGGACTGATTCTGCCGATGAGGACGTCTCCGCCTGCAACGGCCGACTCCAGGCCTATTATTCCGTCTGGTTCAAGCAGCCTATAGTACTGTTCGCCTCTGTATCCGCGTGTTCCTGCTTCGGGTAAGGTGAACTTGTCTCTCAGCCCGCCCAAGTACTGGCGACACTCAGCCTCGTAGATTCGGAAGAAGGTCGAGCGTCCCAGACCTCTTTCTATCGAGGCCTTGTTGAAAACAAGGGCGTCTTCCATGTTGTAACCCTCAAAAGACAGCACCGCGACTACGTAGTTTTGACCTGATGGGCGCAGCTTGTAGCCCATCGTGTCCATCAGTGCTGTTTCAGCAAGCGGAGCCTGTGGGTAGTGTAAGATGTGTGATCTTGAGTCTACGCGTTGCTGGAAGTTTGTCGAGTAGATTCCTAGGGCTTGTTTGGCCATTGCGGCCTGATACGAGTTGCGGGGTGACTGGTTGTGCTCTGCGTAAGGTATAGTTGACGCGCAGATTCCTAGAATGGTGTACGTGGCAATTTCTAAGTGTGTGTGGTCGCGGCTCAATTCTTCGGGGCTCAAGGCGACGTAAGCGTTCTCCTCTTCTTCAGCGTCCAAGTATTCAACGATTCCGTTCTTTACGAGTTCTTCCCAGGACCATCCTCCCGCGGCGATCTTCTCAATGTGTTCAGGCTGAAGCTTCGGCACAGCGTTTTCAACGATTATAAGAGGGCGTCTGACTCTGCCCTCGTCGCAGTTGACGTAAACTTCTTCCCTCTCCCCCTGGGCCTTCGAGAAGTAGGTTATGTTGACTTCGGTGGAAACCTCTCCTCTTCTCCTTCTCTCCCTGAAGTCTCGGGCCAGTCGATCTGGAGAGTTGCAGTATCCTATTATGTTGCCGTCTACGAAAACCTTTGTTCCAGAAAGCTTCAACGTTTCGTTGGCCTCAAGAATCGGTGTCACGCCGCTAGCGAACAGAAGCTGCTTCATCTTTTCTGGGTTCACGCCCACAGAGATGCAGGCAGACAGGGCCAAGTTCTTCACCAGTCCGCAGTTTGAGCCTTCTGGTGTTTCGTTTGGGCAAAGGCGGCCCCAGTGGGTTGCGTGTAAGTCCCTTGCCTCGAAGTTGGGTTGGCTTCTGCTGAGAGGCGATTGGAGTCGTCGCAGGTGACTCAGTGTTGAGATGTGGTTTGTTCTGTCAAGAAGCTGGGTTATGCCGACTCTGCCTCTTCCCCAGTTTCCGGTTGCAAGCGCATGTTGAAACCTTTCAGCTATTATCCCCGGCCTCACCGCCGCTGAAACGGTTATTATCGGCCCCTTCACACCAATTCTTTCAAGTTGATATTTCATGTCGCGGGTGAGATTTCTAAACGCCACTCTGAAAAGGTCTGCAAGTAGTTGACCTGCCAGTCTCAACCGCTTGTTCTTGAAGTGGTCTTTGTCATCTTGCTTCCTCCTCCCAAACTGCAGTTCTATTGCCCTGCAGGCCATCTCGCCCAAGAACAGGGCCTTGTCCTTCCTCTTCTGTTCCGTTCTGCCTATGTGTGGGAGGAAGTTCTTGTCCACTGCAGTTTCGGCTTTCTGCACGCGGTACTCTTCTACCTGTCCATGAGCAACACGGTTGCCAATGAACAAGATGGCGTCTTTTGCTGTGTCGACTCCGAGGGCTTTTTCGAAGGATGACTCGAGTGTGGTCTGGATTTCGTTGTCGAGGGAAATTGCCTCGGCAATTTCCTTGTCGGATTCAAGTCCCAAGGCACGCATCAGGACGACGAAAGGAACTTCGGAAGGAACGCCTGGCATTGAAACGTACAATGCTCCGTCAGTCTTGATCTTCAACTCGATTCTTGCCCTGAACCCCACAGTTGTTGAAAATATCTTTGACTGGTACACCGGAGTTGCTCCTTTCTCGTCAACGTCGACTATTATGCGGTTAGGAGCCAAGTCTTCCATTGCCACTACCACGCGTTCTGAGCCGTTGACAACGAAGTAGCCGCCCGGGTCATCAGGGTCTTCTCCACATGCAATCAGTTCCTCTCTTGAGAGTTGTGAGAGGAAACACAGCTTTGACTTTAGCATTACAGGGATGTTTCCGATGTAGACAAGCTCCGTGTCCTGTTCTCTGCCGTCTATGACAGGCGTCATTTCGAGGGCTACCGGCGCCGCGTAGGTTAGGTTTCGAAGTCTAGCCTCCAAGGGGTAGATTTCGTGTTTTGTACCATCGACTTCAGTCGCATACGGCCCGGTTATTCTGGTCTGCGGGTCTATTATCCAGATCTGACCTAGCTTGACCTTGTAGGGGCTTTCAGGCACCTCTATGGGGATTTCGCCTACTTCGTCTATGACTTCCTGCAATCCGCGGTCGATGAACTCGTTGAAGGAGTCCAGATGCTGTCGAACCAATCCCTTGTCTTTAAAAAAGGCGTTCAACAGCAGATGCGTGTCTTCTTTTGATATCTCAGTCAATTTCAACCATCCCCCGCAACCTTAGGTTTAAACTTGTGCTAACGAAACTTCTTCGTGTGGGTTTTGTCAAATTTTGAATTTCCTCCGTTTGTTGGGTCATTCCAACTCGAAAAATGATCACCAATGTTAAAGAGCTAGAAAACGTAAACTGCACAGCTTTCTAATAAACTTTTTCATGTTCAAAATTCTTTTTGCTCGCCTTGCATTGTTCAAGGCGATCTCTGAGCACTCGAAGTCCATCGAGCCGCCGACTGGAAAGAAGGGTTTAAGCGGAAACTCATGGAAACTGTCCTTGGCTCATCCTTGAAAAAGACGTTGGACTACTGAGCTGCCAGTCTGAACACGTGGACCGCACGTTGGCAGAGGCTCGGGAAATAATTAATAAGAAAGTAACGGTAGTTCTGGAAGAGGTGCAGGGGTAGCAGAGCATGGCCAATCCCGCGTAAGTAGGGGCCTTATGCGCGGGACTCAAGATCCCGTCCCGAAGGGGTACGTGAGTTCAAATCTCACCCCCTGCACCATGTCTTTTCTATTGGCAGAAGATTTCTTGAGGGATTGTATTTCTGTTGGGCACGTTTGTAGATATGTTTATTAAGACTTGCGATACACTGGGCAAATCTTGGGGTTAACAGATAATGGTGAAGAAATTTAGAAAGGACTCAGATGGAAAGGATGAAAGCTCTGCTGTATTGGTTATCGATGACTTTTTCTCTTATGAAAACCTAGTTCACAAGAGACTGACTTAGGTGTCTAGCCTTTTAGCATCCTCTCGAAAGTCACCTAAAGAAGAAAGAACAAAGACGAAACCGAGGCATGGCCGCGGGAAATTGAAGAGAAATTCAAGCGTCCAAGATGTTGAAACCATCGTCCCTAGATTCTTATGATAGCCGAGCGTTGCGACCGCCAAGCAGGGCTTTCAAGTGGCCAGTGCACGCTAACGTGTTCCTGAATTCTTTTAGGAAGAAGCTCGTGCTTATCATTCTGCTCTTCAACCAAATTTGGATCATATAGCATACCCGGGGGGGAGGGCGTGAGCACGCAAACATCCAGCCGAACCGCGACGGCAACCATCGACCATCGGATGACGTTAGCCTTCCTCTTGAACGGAATCTAGAAACAAGCATGCGCACTGAGACCATTCTTGAGCTTCCTTTTCTGGTGCCTGCGAATCAAAACGGAAAATTCTGTTTACCAGCTAAATGCATATATCTTTCCATACGCCTAGAAACCTTCACATTTCGTGTCCAAGGCGGAACCATGACTCTTGCCGACAACATACTCAAATTAAAAGCGGAGAAGAACGCGTTAATTTTGGCTCATAATTATCAGAGACCTGAAATTCAAGACATCGCAGATTATGTCGGTGACAGCATAGAGCTGAGCAGAAGGGCCATGGAAGAGAAAGATGCAAGGATCATAGTTTTTTCTGCTGTCGACTTCATGGCAGAGTCTGCGGCTATTTTAAACCCCAAAAAGAAGGTGTTGCTGCCTGTGCTTGGTGCACGTTGTCCAATGGCGCAGATGCTCACGGTCGAAGAAATCAAACGTTCCAAATCGCAGCATCCAAGGACCCCGGTAGTCCTTTACGTCAACACGCTCGCTGCAGCCAAAGCAGAGTGCGACATATGCTGCACTTCGGCCAACGCTGTGGAAGTCGTGTCCTCTATAGACGCTGACACGGTGCTCTTGGGACCCGACCGCAACCTCGCAGAGTACGTTCAGAGAAAGACTGGGAAAACAGTAATCCCAATCCCAGAATGGGGTTTCTGCCCAACACACCTGTTATTCCAGCCCGAAGACGTTCAGATACTCAAAACGCAACATCCAGAAGCTGCAGTAATGGTTCATCCAGAATGCACTTTTGAAATGCAGAAAGCAGGCGACTTCGTTGGAAGCACATCGCAAATGTGCAGATATGCAAAAGAAAGCAAGGCCAAAACGTTCATCGTAGGAACTGAAGAAGGAGTTCTGCATCGACTTAGGAAAGATAATCCAACGAAGAAGTTTTTCCTAGCCTATGACGGTGCTATGTGTCCAAACATGAAGCTGAACACCCTTGAGAGAATTTACGCCTCGCTCAAAGAAGAGAAATATGTGGTAACCGTTCCAGAATCGATTGCAAAGCACGCAAGAAAAGCCTTGCAAAGGATGTTTGAGGTGAAGTAGACCCACGTCCCACGGGTCACGTCACCGATTGCTGATCACGTGAGCGCTCAAGAAAGCAAAGGTGAGGAAATCTGAAAATAGCAGGTGAAGAGAAGGAACTTCAAGCAGCAATAGTCGATGCTGTGAAGCTGCATGGGCATTTGGGCCCCTTTCTGGTTGTCGGGGTCAGGATGGGAGGCGTTGCAAAAAGAGTCTTTAACCAAGATGCTGGGGACAGCGTTAGGTTTCAGGTAACGGTGAAGGTTCCGTTAGTCATTCCCTTTTCATGCACTATCGACGGAATACAGGCTGCAACCCGCTGCACACTCGGCAACCAGAGACTCAGGATAGAAAACACGCAGAAGCAGATATTTGCGAGCTTCAGGGCTGAAAACTCAGATCATGCAGTGCGAATATCTGTCAACCCTAGAGTAATCAGAGACCTGATGAGAAAAATGTCAGCGGGCATTGGTAACGATGAACTTGCCGGAGAAATCGCTGCTATGCCAGAGAGACAGCTCTTCACGATCGAGAAAGAATAAGCACTTCCAGCTGTTTGAGGTTGAAGTTGCGATAGGCATGAAGGACTTGGAAACAGCCAAGAGGAGACTCAGTGAAAGGCACTTAACGCTTTCTGTCGTAAAGGAAGGACACGTTATTTTTGAAGCAAAGACCCGCGGAGTCTCGGGTTTTGTGGAAGCTGTGGAAGAGTTCAAGGACAGGCTTGATGGTGCTTCAATTGCAGATCGAGTTGTTGGAAAAGCAATCGCACTGCTGTGTGTCTATGTTAACGTCAGAGCTGTCTACGCGGCAACTATCAGCAAGGCAGCGAAGGCACTACTTGAAGGAAACTCGGTTTACCTTGAATGGGATAGCCTCGTCGAAAACATACTTGGCGCAGACAAGTCGAAGACTTGTCCGTTCGAGCAGCTCGTAGCCAGAATTACGGATCCAGCTGATGCGTACAGGAAGCTTAAGAGCGCGTGCGGTTCAACGCGCTTCATATCGCGTGGATGAAAATGCATGAGCGGTGAACACGAACGATTTATATCAGAGGAGAACGAAGAACTGAAGCGTATAAGGGAAAAGAAACTGACCGAGTTCAAGGCGAGAAACGAAATGGGCAATGAACCTGTTCACGTCACTGACGCGGATTTCGAGGAAACGGTTAGGAAGCATTCGCTGGCGTTGATTGACTTCTGGGCTCCTTGGTGTGGTCCATGCTTGGCCTTGACACCGACGATTGAGGATCTGAGCAAGGACTATGCTGGAAGGGTGCTCGTCGGGAAGCTTAACGTCGATGAGAACCCGCAGACTGCTGAATGTTTCCAAGTCTTCAGCATACCGACCTTGCTAATAATGAAGAATGGACAAGAAGTCGATAGAATCGTAGGATGTGTTCCGAAGAAGCACATCGAAGTTGCATTAGGAAAACACCTTGGATAGGTAAAACATGGACATACCTGAAAGGAGATTAGTAGGAGCGCTCTTGCTCCTTTTGGGCGTTTCTTTCCTGGCTATCGCCGTCCACACGGGGCAACTCGAACTCGTAAGGAGACTCTTGATAAGAGGATTCCCTTAGGCTGCTTGAAGGTCAACATTCTTAAGGCAAACAGGCATACTCTAACATCGTCAACTGCTTCGCTATACGAGTGGTGAGAATGGGCCCACCAACAATAAAGAGCGAGGACGGCGAAAAAGAGGCTATTCAGGAAGCAGCTAGGTTCATGCTCATTGCTGCGCGGACAGCTCCCAAGACGGCTGGAGTTGACGATATTCTAACGTTGATCGTTTATGGGCCAGAAAAGGATCTTATCGCAGACAAGATGGAAGAGATCGGCGTAGAACGAGGATTGAAAGGCTTCGAGCGGGACGCAAGGAACTTGAGGGATTCTGAGGCCGTGATCCTTATCGGCGTCAGAGGAAGCAAGAGCGTCGGCCTGAACTGTGGAAGTTGCGGCTTTGAGGACTGCAAAGAATTCGATGAACAGGAGAGAAGATTTGGCAGAGACTTCCGTGGTCCTACGTGCATCTTTAAGGCATTGGATCTCGGGATAGCCCTAGGCTCTGCAGTTAAAACTGCTGGCACCTTGAACGTGGACAACCGCATCATGTACCGGGTGGGTGCGGCGGCTGTGAAGCTGAGGATGCTGCCTGAAGCATCTGTTATCTTGGGCGTTCCAGTTTCAGCTCATGGTAAAAGCATTTATTTTGACCGATCTAAGTAGTTTTTCTGACTTTAGCCCTTCATCTTCTCAAGCATCTTCTCGAAAGTCCAGCGGATGCTTGACTTTAGCTCCCTTAAACGGTCTGAGTCGAAGTTTCTGATCACTATCTCGCGTATCACGTCGCCCTCTCGCACGATGTCGAAGCACAGAATCTTGTCAGGGGCCAGTTGACCAGATCTTGCAAGCTCGCTGTCCCTCTCCTGCATCTTCAGCAAAACCCTTTGGACGAAGAACTGGTTGAAAGGCGGTGTGTTAACGCTGAAGTCCTTGTCTTCGGCAGGCACCACGTGCAGAGAACCATCATCGACATAGAAGTCTGCGAGCACCTCTCCGTTGACGGACTTCAGCGTGCTGATGCTTTCAGGTTCCACTTCGGCCTCAATGGTGCCGTGCTCAAGCCCCGCGGTTTCCTCCTTCTCTTCCGATAAGGGCCCGGCGACATCGGGCTTCGGCTCTATTTCCACGCGTCTGAATCCCTTTTCCAACAGTATCGAATTCACGGTGTCAAGCATAGCTTTGAACTCTTTGAGCTCCGCTTCCAGTTCTTGAAGTCTCGTCTCGATTCTTTTCTTGAAATCGATAAGCCTCTTTACGTTTTCAGAATCTTGGGACATCTGCCTTCACAGGGATCATTGTGCAGGTTATCCCTTATCAAGTCTTTGAAACTTGAATTCAGGCCATGGCTGCTTCTTCGCAGCTACTCACTTTTGCCCTTTGGCAAAAAAGGGGTGGAAGAGGTTCAACTCTGACCTTCAGTTCGCTTTGAAGAAACTTCTCAAATTCTTGAAACACTTGACTGCCAGTGTTGTTCAATCTCACGCAGAGGTTCTTGCCCTTTGTCACTTGGCTCAAGTCATAGAGAGCTATCCTCTTGGAGAGAGCTGGGTTTTCGCAGATTGTTCTCACCAATTCTTCTGACGGAGTCTGTGAGAACAGCCAAGCGGTGTAGGCGGCTTCAACAACGCGGTAGCCCATGCCTTCTCGAACCACGCATTTCTTGTCAAGTGCTATTCTCTTGAAGGAAGAAGGATGCACGTCTCTAGCCCATAGAAAATTATGATAGTTATTCTCCATTTCAACCCAGTCTTCGCTCTCAGAAGTTTTCCAGCCGAGACGCATGCAGAAAAGTTTGAACTTGCAAAGTATTTCCCAAACTCTAGAGATCACCATAGTTTGCAGGCCCGCCCTCGAAGAACGTTCTAGAACAATCTTCTATTCAACTGACCACAAATTTAAGCTTTTTGCCCCATTTATTCGCACAAGTGAGCCTAAATAGCATAGCCTTCCGAAGATTTGTAGCTTGATCGCCTCTGCAGCCCACAGATGTACGGCAAATGTCCAATAAAATTGACAGAGAAAAGTCTGAAAAACCTACAATTATCCGACGGCAAACGATAAATTCAAACATGATCACTTGGATAGTGGAGGAAGCGGCCCGACATTGAGGCGCAAGAACATCGCTTTATCCTTGGATGCCAAGGACTTGGAAATCTTGAAGGCTTTGCAGGAAGATTCGAGGCAGACTTATACTGCGATAGGTAAACGTGTGGGAATTGCCCATTCCACGGTCTATGACAGAGTGAGAAGAATGGAACTGCAGAAAGTGATAAAGAATTACACGGCGCTTGTTGACCTTGAGAAGGCTGGAGTGAAAAAGATCATGGCGATCATGACTGTTTACACCGACCCTAAGGAGGCAGAGAGAGTTGCGGAGAAACTTGCTCAGTCGCCAGAGGTCCTTGAGGTCTACACGTCGCTTTCAGATGAGCTGCTGATAATGGCAAAGGTCGTTGCTGCAAGTCAAGAGGGCCTTCACGCTTTCGTCGCCAATTCGGTTGCGCCCCTGAACGGCGTCTTGAGAATTCGCACCTCGATCGTCACGAGGAAACTCAAAGAAACTCATCTTTTAATCAGCGATTGTTTGGAAGGGTTACACTTATAAACGGAAACGCATGATATAAATAAAGGGATAGAATGAGTTCAGAAACGGGTTCAAAGATTCTGAGAGCGGTCCCAAGGGAGAAGGCATTCTATTTCTTCACTTCTATTGGAAACTACAGTGGCGTGAGTGCCTCGTCTCTAAAGGAATTCATGGAAAGGATCAACGAGGTGAACGTGAAGTCCTTGGAATTTCACCTTTACCGAGGGGACTTTGAAAAGTGGATAGCCGAGGTCTTGGAGGACGCTTGGTTGGCAGGAGAAGTTAGAAGAGTGCAGAAGTTCGGTTTGATGGGCGAGCCCCTTAGGAACCAACTGTACGTCACTGTTTCGAGACGGTTCAAAAGATTAACCTCTCCTCCAAGCCCAATTCAATTCTAGAATCGTGTGCCCCTAGGATCTTCAACTTTCTCGGAAACTGGCACATTCATAAGTGCGCTGTTTGCGCTATCATGCTTCCTGTAGTTAGGTATAACGTAGTTTCCGACGTCAGAGTTGACTGGGTCGTACTGCAGTCGGGCTAGCCCGAATTCAGGTGAGGAGGACAATGGTATTTTGCTTACAGCCACGCTCACAGTGTTATTCTCATCTATCAGATACTGAAGGAGGAGACTTGTTGCATAGTCGTTGTCGGAAGTGCTGATCCAATTGTCCCAGCTTATGATCACCTTTGCGCCCTTTGCCTCAAAGGCTTGGGCCGTCTTGAGGTAGTGTTGCTGTAGCCCGTTGCAGCTCATCAACACGATTACAGTGTCTTGGAATCGTCCTGTCATGGCCTGCTCAATGAATATAGGGGTTATCGCAACATACAGAGTGGGGTCTCCTGTTATGTTGCAAAGGGTGAGACTGTCGCCTGGGTATTGGTCGTAGTTTATCGAACCATCCTTGTCGGTTGTGGATATGGCGATGTACTTATTCTTCAAATCCAAGGCTGAATGGGCTCTCCACAGTATCAGCTTGTAGCCCGCTGATGCCAGCTTACTGTACTGCTCTACCGTTGCGTTGTCTGAATAGTAGTCGATGATAGAAAACCGCTTGTAAAGCAGTTCCTTTGCTGATTCTAGGAAAGTTTGGTTTTCATCGCGAATAGCTTTATCTAGCTTGGAGCTGCCTAGTTGGTCTATTATTGCTGCTTTGGCTTCGCCTGGTTGAGTGAGAGAGACGGAGTAGAAGTAGACTGCTGGGATGAGCACAATGATTAGAGCGACAGCAGCGTAGATGAGTTTTTTACTGCGGTTGGACGTTTTTGTTTGAGGCTTAACGTTCTTTGGCAATAAAGAAAGCACCAGATCTTGCGACGTTCAGCGAAGAGAATATAGGAAAAGCGATGGTTATTTCCTTTTTCTTTTGACCACGATTATGGCCGCGGCGAACAGGCCGATCAGCGCTGTGTAGGATGCCATCTGAATGAGTGTTGCGTGTTTAGCAAGCGACACTGAGTAGCCTCCAACCGGAGCCGTGAACACTGTTACTTTTGCGTTGTTGGAGTAGGCGGTGTTGTTGTTGGCGTCGGTTACCTTCAAGTAAACGAAGTTCATGCCCGTCGATGTTGGGAAGAAAGTCCAGCTGACTGCTGTTGCGCCCGACACTGGTGCTCCGTTCAAGTACCATTGGTACGAGTAGGGGGCGGTGCCTCCGCTGACGCTCGATGTGAAGAACACGGATTTTCCAAGAGTTATTGTGGAATCTGGGGGACTTATGGTGACTGTGGGTGGGGGTGGGGCAAGAGAGAAGATGGCCTTCAAAGTGTGGTTCATGTTCATCGTGACTGGGATTGGGTTGAGGATTGAGCTGACGTTGTTGCTGTATAATTCCCAGTGGTCCAGGACGTAGCCTGAATCGGGGATAGCCGTGACCAGGACCGTCGTGCCTGATGAGTACGTGTAAGTGCCCGGAGACGGGTTTGTTGTGCCGCCTGGCGTTGTTATTATTATGAGCGTGTAAGGTGTGATCGGCGTGTACTGTGCTGTGGCGTTCTTGGCGGCGTTCATCGTCAGCGTTATCGGGTTGACGCTTGCTCCTTGCGAGACTCCGTTGACGAGCCAGTATGCGAATGAGTAGTTGGAGACTAGTGGTGCGGTTAGCGTGACACTTGCAGAGTCGTTGTACCAGCCTTCTCCCGGAATCGTTGCAATTCCTGGCGGACTGGTTGCAACTGTCAGGTAGTATTGAGTCTCATAGTTTCCGGTTATGTTGCCGCAGCTCACGACGACTACGAAGTCGCTCTGCTGAGTCGATAGGCCGCTTGTTGAAGTCCAAACGTAGCTTTTTGCGTTCGGGGTGACTATTAACGGGGATTTGAAGTCAAAGCTGTGAGTGGTGCCGTTGTCCCAGTAGAAGGTCGCTGGCAGGGCTGTGACGTTGTAGTTTATGGTGTCTATGGCCACGACTGTGCCAGTGAAGTCTGACCCTCCGCCGACCTGCTTGAAGACCACAACGTATTGGGCGACGTAGTTGGCTGTCACGGTTTTAGCCTCGTCCATGAGCACAGTGGTCGGAGACCTCGTTGGGTCCGCTATTTCGGTCATGTTGGTCGTCGTCCATCCGTTGAACCTGTACCTGGAGCAGCCGGGCACAATGTCCACAAAAGCCGTTGTGGATATAGTGGCGTTTGTGTTGGCGTCGTACCATCCTGCGCCGGAGGGGGAGTTGACGCCTGAAGGTACAGTGGTTAAGATGAGGTAGTATTGAGTCTTGTAGTTTCCGGTTATGTTTCCAGAAGTTGTCGCTGTTATGGTGTCGCCTTGCAGGGTTGACAAGCCTGAGGTGCTTGTCCAGACGTACTTCTGGGCGCTTGGGGTGACGATTAATGGTGATTGATATGCAAAGGTGTGAATTGAGTTGGTGTCCCACCAGAATGGGAGTGGAAGCCCTGTTACGGTGTAGTTGACTCCGTCGATGGTTACAACGGTGCCTGTGAAGTCTGTGTTGACTCCTGTTTGGCTGAAGGTGATTTGAACCTTGTTTTCAACCGTATAGTTGCCCGTTACGCTTCCGGAGCCTGAGATGAGCAGGGTGTCGCTTTGGAGGGTTGACAAGCCTGAGGTTGATGCCCAGTTGTACTGTTTGCTTATGTTCACGACTAGGGGTGAATAGAACGAGAAGGTGTGTGAGGAACCGTTATCCCACCAGAAGGAAGACGGAAGTGCACCGTAATTGTAATCTGTTCCGTCAATCCTCACGATTGCTCCGCTAAAATCACTGCCAACACCTGTTTGGTTGAAGGTTACCTGGTATTGGGTCTTGTAGTTTCCTGTGGCCGTCATCGGGGAGGCCACAGTTATCGGAGAAGGCAGACCCGTCACGCCGATTAGAACGAATGTTTTGCCGGTAGTCGAGCTGGACACGTTGTTGTAAGAAAACGTGATTGAGTCACCGCTGTCAGCCCAGACGGGGTAAGGCAGTTGTCCGTAGGTCACGGGGGTGCCGTTGACAGTCACAACTGTGCCAGAGGATGAAGGATCTAGGCCCGACTGAGCAAAGGTGACACTGTACTGGGTCTTCCAGTTTGTGACTGCAGTTTTCGGTCCGCTCATCGTTAATGGGTTGCTCTGGGCGTAGTTTGTTCCGGAGGCATCACTACCCCAGCTTGTGAAAACGTGGCGTGTGCCGTTCCCATGATCGACGGAGCTGATGTCCAGAGTTGCATAGGCCGTTGTGCCATTGTCGTACCAGCCTTGGCCGCCAGCCGTTCCGTAGGGCGAAGAGACGGATAAGTAGTATTGAACCTTGTAGTTACCTGTGACGTTCGTGTCTGCGTTCACTGTTATCGGCGAGGAGGGACCTGTGATGCCAGTGAGGCTGAATTGTTTGCCAGACATGCTGCTCGTCACTGTGGCCCCGTAGGAGTAGCTTGTGGTGCTTCCTGCGTCAATCCATATACCATAGGATAGACCAGCATAGGTCACCGTTGTACCGTTGACGGTCACTATGGTTCCGCTCGCGTCAGACGTGAGTCCTGTCTGTGTGAAAGTTACGTAGTACTGGTGGACGTAGTTGGCCGTCACTGTTTTGGCCATGTCAACTAGTACGGTGGTGGATGGGGAAGAGGAGTTAGTAATCTCAGACATGTCGGTTGTTGTCCAGCCTGCGAAGCGCCATCGTGAGCCTCCGGGTACGTATTGGTCGGAGGTTATCGAGGCGTAGGTTCCATCGTCATACCATCCTGAGCCTGATGGATTATTCAGCCCTGATGGATTTGTTGCTAAAGTCACGTAGTATTGGGTTTTGTAGTGTCCCACTATGCTTCCGAAGGTCGTTATGTTTATGGATCCGCTTTGAGCGGATGAGAGACCAGTTGTGCTAGTCCAGACGTACTGCTTGCCGTTTAGTGTGACGACCAGTGGCGATTGGAAGGTGAAGTTGTGCGTTGTACCAATCGGCCAATAGAAAGTGGCCGATAACGCGCTAATGTTGTACGAGTTTCCATCGATAATGACAACTGTGCCGGTGAAGTCTGAGCTTGCTCCTGTTTGACTGAATGTTACGCTGTTTTGTATCATGTAGTTCCCAGTTACGCTTCCGGATGCGTTCACTGTTAATATGCCGCTTTGCAGACTTGACAAGCCGGATGTTGAGCTCCAAGTGTACTGCATGCTTGAATTCACTGTTAATGGCGATGCAAACGCGAAACTGTGATTGGATGCTTGGTCCCACCAGAATTGAACGGACAGACTTGTTAGGTTGTAGTTGATGCTGTCGACCGTCACTACCGTGCCTGTGAAGTCTGCTCCAACTCCTGACTGCCCGAATGTGACTTTGTACTGAGTCTTGTAGTTTCCAGTCACCGTCACAGGGCCAGTCACGGTCAGAGGCGACGATGGGCCTCCAACGCCTGTCAAAACGAATTTCTCGCCTGGGCTCGAGCTTAAAACTGTGGAATTGTAAGAATACGGGATAGAACTGCCGTTGTCAACCCACAACGCGTACGAAAGGTCTCCGAAAACCTTCGCACTGCCGTTCACTGTGATCACCCTTCCTGTTGCTGTTAAGTCCAGACCAGTTTGAGCAAAAGTGACCTGATACTGTGTTACGTAGTTGCCAGTAACCGTCACAAACCCCGAAACTGTGATCGGCGAGGACGGACCACTCACGGTGTTAAGCCTAAACTGATAGCCGCTCGAGCTT
>Ga0187886_1000250_pt1 | contig 71991 bp, 55 predicted proteins | sample June2016WEW_20_1_FD_133001 | JGI IMG/M metagenome (GOLD analysis project Ga0187886, IMG submission 133001) | Peatland microbial communities from SPRUCE experiment site at the Marcell Experimental Forest, Minnesota, USA - June2016WEW_20_150 | ecosystem: Environmental > Terrestrial > Soil >... | reverse complement strand
GAACCAGGGCCCGAATGAACTCGGCCCCTGGAATAATCGACCCATAAATCGTTGATGACCTTAGGTACATGGCGGCACCTATCATAGCCCAAGGTGTCACCTATGTATCTGAACGAGCCCAGGCCGGGAGGCGCCCCCATATTGACCTGCCTCGGATTTGGTGATAAGCTCGGCTCACATCGGCGGGCGAGAGTGGGGGAAAATGAAATGCCCCGAGTGTTCTTTCGAGAACCCTGATTCGGCGCGCTTTTGCGGCGGCTGCGCCCTTCCGCTGCTTTCCTCCGAGGCCCTTCTCCCTCCTCGCACCAAAACCATCGAAACGTCGAGCCGGACATTGACCAGGGAGACGATTTTTGCCGGAAAATACCGGGTCATCGAGGAGTTGGGGCACGGCGGGATGGGCATCGTCTATAAGGCCGAGGACCTGAAGCTCAAGCGGCCCGTGGCCATCAAGGTCCTGCTCAAGGAAGCGGTCTCCGACTCCGAGTCCAGGGACCGGCTCTTTCTCGAAGCCCAGGCCGTGGCGGCTCTCTCCCATCCCAATATCTGCACGATCCACGAGGTCGACGAAGCCGAGGGCAAGCCCTATCTGGCCATGGAATATGTCGACGGTCAGAGCCTCAGGAACAAAATCAGGTGCGAGATCCCCCTGAGCGTCAAGGAAATCCTGGCCATCGCCCTCGAGGTGGCCGGCGGGCTCGAGGAGGCTCACAAAAAGGGGATCGTCCACCGGGACATCAAGACGGCCAACATCATGCTCACGGAGAAAGGCCAGGCCAAGATCATGGATTTCGGGCTGGCCAAGTTCCGCGGCGGAAGTTCGCTCACGCGGGAGGGGACGGTCAAGGGCACCGTGGCCTACATGTCTCCTGAACAGGCCCGCGGCGAGCCGCTCGACGAGCGCACGGACATCTGGTCCCTGGGGGTCGTCCTCTATGAGCTCCTGACCTGCCAGCTGCCGTTCCAGGGAGATTCCGACCAAGCCATGGTCTATGGCATTCTCAACCGGGGGATGCCGTCCCCAATGAAATGGCGGGCTGACGCGCCGCGGGGCCTGGTGAGAATCATCGAGAGGTGCCTCGAAAAAAATCGCGCCGCCCGGTATCCGTCCGCCGCCGCGCTCAAGGCCGACCTCCTCCGTTTGCGGGAAGGAAAGGAGGTCGGATCACGCCGCCGGCAATGGATGGCCAAGGCCCTGCCACGGGCCGCCGCGCTGGTGGCGATTCTCGCGGCGCTTTCGCCCTACTATCCCGCAATTTGGAATACCATCAAGGACGTGGTGTGGCCCATCCCCGACATAAAGCGCGTCGCCATCCTCCCCTTCACGGTTATCAACGGGGACGCTTCCGACCAGGCCTTTTGCCTGGGCCTCGTCGAAGATCTGGCTTCGAGCCTGACGCGGCTCGAGCCCTCGCAGAAGAATCTGTGGGTGGTCCCCACGAGCGACCTCTCCGACAGGAGCGTCAAGAGCCCCGACGACGCAAAAAATGCCCTGAGCGCGACGCTCGTGATCACGGGAAGCATGGAGCGGGTGAAAGACCGGCGGCGCCTAATCCTCAGCCTCATGAAGACGACGTCCGAGCCTCCCCGCCAGATCCGTTCGAGGAAACGGACGCTTCGCAGGGAAGAGACCCGGGACGTCCGGAATCCGATCTTCAACGACGTTTTCGGCATGCTGGGCATCAAGATCCCAAAGGAGCTCCGGAGCGACTTGGCGGCCGGGCAGACGTCCGTGCCGGGAGCGTACGATTTTTATGCCCAAGGCCGCGGTTACATAGGCAATATCATGTCCAAAACCTATATCGCGGACCTGGACGTGGCCATCCAGCTGTTCCTTCGCGCGGTCGATAAAGACCCTGCATACGCCCTGGCCCAAGCGTGGCTCGCCGAGGCTTACCGCCAGAAATATGAGCTGACCAAGGCCCCTTCCTGGATCGACCAGGCGAACGCCTCGGGACGGAGGGCGATCCAGATCGAAGACCGCCTGGCGCTCCCCCACGTCACTCTGGGGATGATCAAGAGCGAGACGGGCCATTACGAGGACGCTATTGCGGAGTTCAAGCAAGCGCTGGCCCGGGACCCGGGGAACTTCGACGCTTCGATCGAGCTGGCCTCCGCTTACGCGCGGTCCAATAAACGCCGCGAGGCCGAAGAGACCTACCAGCAGGCCGCCCTCCTGCACCCGAATTACTGGCTGGGCTATAGCTACCTGGGCTTCTTCTATTATAACCTTGGCCTTTATAGCGACGCGGAGAAGATGTTCAGGAAGGTCATCGAGCTGAACCCCTCGAATTTCAACGGCTATAATTGTCTGGGCGGCATATTTCTGGCAACGCGCCGGCCGGACGAGGCGCGGGTATGGTTTGACAAGTCCATTTCGATCGAGCCTAACGCGGCGGCCTACTCCAATCTCGGGACGATCTACTTCAATCAGGGGCAGTATGCCCTGGCCTCGCAGGTCTACGAAAAGGCGCTCCGATTGGACCCAGCCCGTGTGCGGGTCCGGGGAAACCTTGCCCGGAGCTACCTCTATACTCCCGGCGGATCGGACAAGGCCAAGACGGCGTACAAGGAGGCGATCCGCGTGGCGTTAGGCGACCTCGAGATCAACCCCCGGAATGCGGAGACGCGGAGCTGCCTGGCCAGTTTTTATGCGTGCACGGGGGACTTCACCCGTGCCCTCGCCGAAATCGCCGCGGCCCGGAAACAGGCGCCGGACAACCTCTACGTTCTCCGAAAGTGCGTTTTGGTATATGAGCTCGCAAGCCGCCGGACCTGGGCTGAGGAAGCTCTCCGGGAATTGGTCGACCGCGGGGCCCCGCTGGAGGATCTGGACACGGACCCCGCCGTCGCGGGCCTGTTCAAGGGATCCACGAATCAAAGGCATCGTCCATGAGAGGCCTGGGAAACGTGCTTCATCATCCCTGACGGGGGAATGAAATATATCGAACCCAAGAAGGAGGGAAAGACATGGGCAAGTATTCGCGGAGGAACTTCATCAAGGCGGGGGTCGCCTTGGGAACGATGCCCTTGATCGCCGGGAGCGGTGGGCAGGACCCCGAGGCAATGAAAGAAAAGGGAGCAAAAGACGTAAAGTCTGTGACTGAAACGAACCATATCAATGTCGTCGAGGGGGAGTTCATCTACGATAAGCCTCGCGTCAAAGTCCGCCCCGGGGACACCATTCGATGGGTTTACCCGGAGCATCCGATGTCGATCCATTTTCCCGGAATCGTCCCCGTCACCCAGTCTTCCTATCAGGCAGGTCCGGATGGCGTGATTTCTATGACGATCCCGGAGAAGACGACACTATTCGGCTGCTTCAAGTATTTCATAGCCGTCTATGATGCCGCGACGCGGAAAATTCTAACAGACGATCCCGACATCATTATCGATCCCAAAGGAGGCAGAGGCAACGGCTAGATTCCCGGGCTGTTAAAGCGGGGGTCTGCGGCCTTTTGCGCCTTGTGGAGAGCGCTGCTCCGGGCGCTGTAGGCGAAATAGATGATCAGGCCGAGGGCCAGCCAGATCAGGAACCTGAGCCAGGTGATCGGCGGCAGGCTCGTCATAAGGTAGCCGCAGAGGAGAATGCCGATGGCCGGCAGGACGGGGCTGAGCGGCGCCCGGAAGGGCCTGTGGATGTCGGGCCTGGTATAGCGGAGGACGATAACCCCGGCCGCCACGATGATGTAGGCGAAAAGCGTGCCGATCGAGCAGAGCTCGGACGAAACGTTGATCGGCGTGATGGCGGCCGCCACGGCCACGACGCCTCCCGTCATCCAGGTCGTGATATGCGGCGTCTTGTATCGCGCGTGGACCTTCGACAGCAATGGCGGGAGCAGCCCATCGCGGGACATGGCGAACAGGATGCGGGGCTGGCCCATAATCAGGACGAGCAAAACGCTGGTGATCCCGGCGATCGCCCCGACGCTGATCAGCGCCGAGGCCCAGGGCATTTTCAGGGTGTTGAGGACCAGGGCGATCGGGTCGGCGACGCCGAGGTCCTTGTAGGGGACGATCCCGGTCATGATCGCCGCCACGGCCATGTAAAGGACCGTCGCCACGATGAGCGACGCCATAATCCCGAAGGGCAGATCCTTCTGGGGGTTCTTGGCTTCCTCCGCCGTCGTCGAGACGGCGTCGAACCCGACATAGGCCAGGAAGACGATGGCGGCGGCCGTCATCACGCCCTTGAAGCCGAAGGGCAGGAACGGATGCCACTTGGCCGGGTCGACGTGGCCCACGGCCGCCACGATGAAGAAGAGGACGACCGCGAGCTTGATGATGACGATGATCAGATTGACCCGGGAGCTCTCCTTGATGCCCCGGACGAGGAGCCAGGCGATGAGCATGACGATGGCCACAGCGGGCAGGTTCAAGACCCCAGGATTCTTGTCGAAGGGGGACGCGGAAATGGCTTGGGGGAAATTGATCCCCAGGCCGTTCCGGAGAAGGTTCACGAAGTAGGCCGACCAGCCCGTGGAGACCAGGATGGCCGCCACCATGTACTCGAGGATGAGGTCCCAGCCGATGATCCAGGCGAATATTTCGCCGAGCGTGGCGTAACCGTAGGTGTAGGCACTCCCCGAGACGGGAATCATCGCCGCGAGCTCGGCGTAGCACAGGGCGCTGCAGGCGCAGGCGATGGAGGCGATGGCGAAGGAGAGGATGATCCCGGGGCCGGCGTTGTTGGCCGCCTGGACGCCGGGCAGCACGAAGATCCCCACGCCGATGATGCAGCCGATGCCGATGGCCGTCAGGTCCCAGGCCGTCAGGGCCCGCCGGAGCTTGTGCCCTTCGACCTCGGTGTCCGCCATGATGCGGGTCATGGGTTTGGTTCGCAGCAGCCAGCTCTTCATGGGCTATCCTTTTCCTTGAGGCTTATATCATAGCGGGGATGGAGCGTCAAACCGGGAGGGAAGATTTTTTCCTCCGGAAGGTCTAAAATGATATGAGATGTAAAGGGGGAGATATGAAAGCGAAAATTCTGGCGGCTTTAGGGATCGTGATCGCGGCCGGGATCGGCCCGGGCCGGTTGTCCGGAGGCGCCAAAGAAACTCCCAAGTACCGGACGGCCGCCGTCACGCGGGGAGATATCATGGCCGTCACCTCCAGCACCGGCGTCCTGAACCCCGAAATCCTCGTCGACGTCGGCTCCGAGCTGTCCGGGCAGATCACCAAGGTGAATACTGATTTCAACGCGCGCGTCCGCAAGGGCGAGGTCATCGCCGAGCTGGACCGGACCCCGTTCGAAGAAGCCGTCAAACAGGACGAGGCCTCTCTCCTCCTGGCCAAGGCGGCCCTCGACAAGGCCAAGGTCACGCTGGACAGCGCCAAGAACAAATACGACCGGACCATCGACCTTTTCGGGAAGAAACTCGTCTCGGTGGAGCAAAAAGAAACGGATGAGGAGGCTTATCTCGAGGCCAAGGACGATTTCAAGATCGCCGAGGCCGGCCTGAAGGAGGCCGCGGCCCAGCTCGAGAGCAGCCGCCTCGACCTCCAAAAAACCCTGATCCGATCGCCGATCGACGGCATCGTCGTGGCCCGGAACATTATGCCGGGCCAGACTGTGGCCGCCCGGTACCAGGCGCCCGTCCTCTTTTCGATCGCGAACGACCTGCGACTCATGAGACTGCAGTGCGACGTGGACGAGGCGGGCGTGGGACGGATCAAGGAAGGAGAAAGGGTCGAGTTTACGGTCGAGTCGTTTCCCGGAGATACGTTCACCGGCCGGGTTGTTCAGGTCCAGCTTGATGCGGAGGTCGATTCCGACGTCGTCCGCTATCCGGTCGTCTGCGAAGTGGACAACGCGGGGAGCAAGCTGAGGCCGGGCATGACAGCGACGGTGACGATCCACACGGGGGAGGCGCACGGCGTTCTCAAGGTCCCGAACGCCGCCATGGACTTCGTTCCCGCGGTGCGGACGCCCTCCATGACGGAGTTCATCAGGAACGCCGCCAAGGGTCAGCCCGAAGGGGAGAGCCCTCGGATCATCTGGAAGCTCGAAAAAAACGGGGCCATAACGCCGGTTGTGATCAAAACGGGACTGGCCGGCCAGCGCGAAACGGAAATCATGGGGGGGGGATATCCAGGAAGGCCAGACCGTCGTCACGGGTGAGAGGGGCGCCGGCATCCGGTAGCCGGAACCCGGTACCCTGTTCGCGGGCCCCGTTGAGTTGCGCATTCCATCGGCCTAAAAGAACTTCGCCTTGTCGTCCGGGAGCGCCGGGGCTAAAATAGAAGGGTTACGGGGGATAACGATCATTATCCCGGAGTGTTGCCTCATGAACGACAAAGCGCGTCAAAAAGCCTTCCTCGCGTGCTGGCTTCTGCTTACCCTCGGGGTGTCGGCCGCGGCCGATGACCATATCGTGAGTGAGCTCAAGCGGACGTACATGGGACGGACGTACCCGGCGCGGACCTCCGAAGTATGGCTTGGCGGCGACAGGACCTTTGTCCGCGAGGGACCGGTCATCATTATCACCCGGCATGATCTCAAGAAGCGATGGCTCGTCATGCCCGGCCGAAGTAAATACTTAGAGGAGCCGCTGGCCCCTTCCCCCGAAAAAAAGGAGCCGGCCAAGCCGGCGAGGATCCAGGAATACGGATTCGATTACCGGCCGCTCTATGAGTGGACCCTCCAGGAGACCCCCGAGACGGCGACCTTGGGCGGCCTTTCCTGCCGGAAGATCATCGCCCGGGGCGAGGCCGAGTACGCTAGTGAGGTGCGGGAGATTTGGGTGGCCGCGGCGCCGCCGATCGACATCAAAGGCTATTACGAGAAAATCGAAAAACCCAACCTCGATGAACGCTGGGCCAAGATCTATCAGGGGAACGAGGACCTGAGAAAAGGGCTCGTCATGAAAAGCCGGATCACGACCGAGCCGGCCATCGCGACCACTTCGGTCGTCGAAATAACGGTCACGAAAGTCGAACGGACGAAACCCCCGGACGGGACCTATGAGCTTCCCGCCGGGCTCCGGAAGGTCATGACCCGGGCCGAGCTCTACGCCCGCTGAGCTCCCGAAGATGACGAAGAAATTGACGCCGGCCCTGGCCGCGGCAGCCGCGCTCGTCCTCCTGGCCCTGCCATCCCCCGGCCGACCTATCACGGGACTCCCTGACTATGCGCGGATCGACCTCAAACGCCTCGAGGAGACCTGGAACGTCCTCGACCGGTTCGCCGAACGGATCTGGCCCGGGTGGAAGGGATACCAAGACGTTCCCTTCCGGTTCAACTATCCCAACGGCGTCCAAATGCTCGTCGGACATCCCAGCCCGACGGACGGCTTTGAGCTTGTCCCGGGAGCCGAGGTCCGCGGAAAAAAAGTCTACCTCGACAGGCGGCAGGAGATTCCCCTCGAGCTCAAGCCGCCGCTCAGCGGGGGAGGCGGGATCATCCCGTTCGGGAAGGACCAGCAGGTCCCGATGGTCGACCTACACATGGCCCCCGTCGCTCCCGACAAGCTAAAGACGGGGGAGACGCCGGCAACCGGCGAAAAAGCTCCCCCTCTCCCTCCCTTCGCGAGCGAGAGTCAGATCCTGGTCAACATCCACGAGATTTTTCACTGCTTCCAGAGCACGATCTATCGTTACCGGTTCGGGAACCTCCAATTCAACACGGACGCCAATTACGCGGCTTACGCCGAAGTGGAGGGGCTCGCCCTCGAGAACGCTTTCCTGGAGCCCGAGGAAAGCGCGGTCCGGAGCGCCCTCAAGGATTTCCTGGCCGCCCGGATGCTCAAGCACAAGAGCATGACGGAGCTCGAAGTGAACCAGGAATCCGAGGACGACCTCATGGAAGGCACGGCGGTTTACGCGGAGACCATGGCCCTCGAGCTGATCAAGCAGGGATACGGGCCCCTCATAACCTCCGGGGACGACCCGTCCTTCAACGGATTCCGGGAGGTGGACCGCTACATCAAAGAAAAGCTCGATATGCTCAAGAACAGCCGCTCGGAGACCATGGACAGCCGCGGCAAGTGCTATGCCTTCGGGTGTTTCCAGGCGCTTCTCCTGACGAGGCTGTTCCCGGGCTGGCAGGCCACGTTTTTTCAGGACGGAACGTTCCTCGACCAGGTCCTCGAGGCGCGCCTGGGGCTGTCCGGTGCCGAGAAGCAGACCGTGGCCGCGGGCTTGAAGGGCCGCTACCCCCTGGGCGAAATCTCCAACCGGCACGGCCTGCTCATCCGGGAGAGGGACCGGGCCCTGGCCATGATCGGGAAACGGAAGGGTCGAGCCTACATCATTAATTTCAAGCCCCTCCTCGAATACGTGATTCCAAAAGGCCGGGGCGAGAAGTACAGCCTCGGACTCGTCAATATTTTCCCCGAGGGCATTGAATCGGTCGAAGTCCGGGACGTCGTTTTCCACGGGGAGAAGAGCCCCATGGTTTGGGACCAGCTTTATTACGCCAAATGGGTCGATCCCAAAACGCGGCCCCGCGGGAAAGGGTACACCCTGATTTTCAGCCGGAAAGAAGGGGAGGATATCTATTATGACGCGGTCGTCAAGACCGCGGGATTCGTCCTCCGCGCCCCGAAAATCCAGCTCCTTGAGCTGAAGGGTTTCGTGAAAATCACCGTTCTCGCCAAGCTCAAACCCATTCCGCTCCGTTGACAGGCCGCCCGAAATAGATCACAATCGCGGTGGATTTCGGCCGGCCCGCTGACCCGGAGCGCCACGGCGCGGCACGTCATCCCCGACATGGAATCGATCATATCGCACGACTTGGCCCTGTCCCTGGATTGGGAATACGACTGGGATTTCATCCGCCTGATCGAGGAGGAGGCCCGAGGCCTGGGGCTCCGGACGCTGACCGTCTCTCCGGTCAATATCGCGGAGGTCCTGGCCGAATTGCGGACCGGGCGGCTCGGATTCCGCGTTCTTCTCGACCGGGCCTCTCCCGCGACACCCGACTTCCTGGCCCTCCAGTCGGCCGCCATCGAGAGGGGAGCGGACGTCATCGAACCTTTGGACAAACTCCGCTGGGCCTCCGACAAGGCGACCATGCACCTGGAATTCATCGCCCACGGCATCCACACGCCCTACACGGTGATCCTTCCCTCCTATGAGTCGGTGGCCAGCCCGCCGCTCCGGCCGGCCGAACTCGTCCCGCTGGGTTCTCCGTTCGTCATCAAGCCGGCCAATACGACCGGCGGCAGCCTGGGGGTCGTCGAGGACGCCCGCAATATCCAAGACGCCATGGCCGCCCGCCTCGCGTTTCCGGCCGACAAATATCTCCTCCAGGAGAAGATCATTCCCCAGGACCGGGAAGGACGGCGGTTCTGGTTCCGGGGGTTCTTCATTTTGGGAGAAGCCCATTGCGCGTGGTGGGACCACAGAACCCACGTGTACGCCGAGCTCACGGACGAGGACGTCGAGCGTTATGAGCTCCAGCCGCTCGCCGGGATCGTCCGGACCGTCGCGGCCATCTCGGGCCTGAGATTTTTTTCGACCGAAATCGTCCGGGACGTCCTCGGCCGGTTTGTCTCGGTCGACTACGTCAACGAGATCTGCGACATGAGGCTCCAGTCGAAGGCCGCGGACGGGGTTCCCGACGCCGTGGTTCGGAAGATCGCCTCCCGGATCGCTTCCTATGCCGCGGAGGGGTCTCCCGTCCCGGGACGGAGGTGGCCATGAAATTCCGGGGCCTGCTGATCATCCTCATGCTGGGGGCGGTCGTCGTCTATTTCGTCTATTTCGCCAGGATGGGGAATGACAAGGGCGCTCTCCAAACCGAGGTCGAGCAGTTCGCGAAGACCAAGGTCAAGTTGACCGAGGTGAACATGGAATCCTTGGCCCGGGTGATCCTCGGCTACGCGACCGGAGACCAGGGTCTGCCGGAGGACCTCAAACAGCTTCAGAGGTCGCGGCCATCCCTGGGAATGGGGCTCCTGGACGCTTGGGGGAGGGCCATCAAGTACGAGAAGATTTCGGACACCGCGTTCCGTCTCAGGTCCGCGGGACCCGACGGCGCCTACGATACGGCCGACGATGTCGTGAAGGAGTTTTGATTACGGCCCGTCTCCGGCCGGCTTCCGCCTGCGGAACAGGCGGCGCACTTTGTCCCGGAAGCCCGGCTTTTGGGCCGCTTCCTCGATCTCCACTTTGCCGACCGATTTCCTGAACGGCGCCTTAGGCGAATAGTAGAACGAGCGCTTGAGCAGGGCCAGGTCGTAGGCCTTCTTCTTCTCCGGATCCCGGAGCGTCTGGTAGGCCTCCTCGATCCTCTCGACGATCAGGCGGCGCTCCTCTTCCGTGACCAGGCTGTAGGCGGCGAGCGAGCCGGGGTGATACGTCGAAAGCGCGGCCTGATAGGCCTCCCGGATCTCCTCCCGCGACGCGGTCCGCTCCACGTTGAGGAGTTCGTAGTAGTTCCAATCCTCGATCTTCTTGATCATCGGCCTTCCGGAAAGCGGATCTCCGACGGCGTCCGGTGCGATAATTCGACGGAATAGGCCAGCTCCTCGGCGGCCTCGCGGATGGCCTTGGCCGCGGCCGAATCCCCGTGCGAGACGAAGAAGGGCCGCAGGGACCTCAGCGACTCGTGGACCCTCCCGTCATACGGAACGGCCCCGAGGTAGTGGAGGTCGATGAGCAGGTACTTGCGGGCTACGTCGGCCATGGCGCGCCCCAGGTGGACGTCCCGCTCATCGCGGACTTTGTTCAAGATCAGGCAGGGCTGGAAATTCCGGAGGGCCCGGTAGAGGATGGTCCCGTAGGCCCGGTCGGCGTCGACGAGGGACCTGAAAAAGCCGTAGAGGGACTGGGAGTTTTTCTCGATCTGGTCGAGCATCTTCTGGTGAAGGTCCGGGATCCTGTAATGGTCCATGTAGAGCTTGAGGACCCTCATGATGCAGGATTTCAGGAACAGGTAGGAATTTTCGATGGCCGTCGGCTCGGGGGTGGCCACGACGATCCCGGGGTTGGCGCTCAGGAAGAAATCGAGGGTATTGTACGAGCTCCCGGTCCCGAGGTCGAGGATGATGTCCTGGGTCTTGATCTGCCGGATCTGGCGCAGAAGCCGGAGCTTCCGGTAATGGTTCAGGTTGGCGATGAACAGAATGTTCTCGGTCCCCCGGATGATCCGCAAACGCTGGAACGGCGTTTCGACAGCCGCTTCCTCCAGGACGGAGATTTTGTTCGTCAGAAAATCGCCGAGGTCCGGGTGGCCGTTCTTCATCCCGAGGAGCGTGTGGAGGTTGGGGCCGCCGAGGTCGGCGTCGATAAGGAGGACGTCGCGCTCGAGCGAGGCCAGATGAAGGCCGAGGCTGCTCGACACGAAGCTCTTGCCCGTGCCGCCTTTTCCTCCTCCGACAGCCCAGATTCGCGTGCCCATTTCCTTTGCGCAGGCCCTACATTAGCACACTCGGGAGCGCTTTTCAAATTGACTTGGCGGGTGGTTTTCTTTAGAATTCGGGCCTCGCATGATGGACGTTAAAAACAAGCCTTCGCGGAAGCCGGCCGGCCGCAAGAGCGTCTTCGCGCTGCCGACGCTGGCCGGGATCACGCTCCTGGCCATCCTCGTCGCCTTGCGCAGCCTGGGGCTCGTCCCCGTCCCCGCCGCCGCGCTCCTCGCCGTTCGCTGGCTCGTGACCGCGCTCTTCGTCGGCCACGCTATCCAGCGCCGTTCCCTGACGACCTGGATCCTCGTGAGCATGGTCATCGGCGCCGGGCTCGGCTACGACCTTCCGGCCGTGGCCGTCAACCTGAGGGTCTTCAGCCAGATCTTTCTCCGGATGATCAGGACGATCATCGCGCCCCTCCTCTTCGCGACCCTGGTCGTCGGCATCGCCGGGCATTCGGACATCAAGCAGGTCGGGCGGATGGGCATCAAGGCGCTCGTCTATTTCGAGATCGTGACGACCCTGGCCCTGTTCATCGGGCTCGCGGCCATCAACATCTCCCAGGCGGGGAAGGGGATCAGCCTGCCGGCCGTGGCCAAAACGGAACAGCTCGCGGCGGCTAAGCAGTCGGCGTCCGACATCGTGATCCATATTTTTCCGGAAAACATCGCCAAGGCCGTGGCCGACGGCCAGATCCTTCAGGTCGTCATCTTCGCCATCGTCTTCGGGATCGCCCTGGCCCTGATCTCCGAGGCCAAGCGGCGTCCTCTCCTCACCGTGACCGAAAGCCTGGCCGAGCTCATGTTCAAGTTCACCAACATCGTCATGCTCTTCGCCCCGGTCGGCGTCGGCTGCGCCATCGCCTATACGGTCGGCCACATGGGCCTGGGGATCTTGGTCAACCTCTTCAAGCTCCTGGCGACCTTCTACGCCGCGATCGTGGTTTTCGTCCTGGCCGTCCTCTTTCCCGTGGCCCTCTTCATCCGGGCCCCGATCCGGAAGTTCCTGAAGGCCATGATCGACCCCGTGACGTTGGCCTTCGCGACGACGAGCAGCGAGGCGGCCCTGCCCCGGGCTATGGAGGCCATGGAGGCGATCGGCGTCCCGCGGAAGATCGTCGCCTTCGTCATGCCCACGGGCTACAGCTTCAACCTCGACGGCTCCAGCCTCTACCTGTCGCTGGCGGCCATATTCGTGGCCCAGTCGGCGGGGGTCCACATGAGTTTCGGTCAGCAGCTGCTCCTCGTTTTCACGCTGATGCTGACGAGCAAGGGGGTCGCCGGCGTTCCCCGGGCTTCTCTCGTCATCCTCCTGGGCACGGTCGCCCAGTTCAACCTGCCCACGGAGCCCGTCTTTATCATCCTGGGAATTGACGAGCTTATGGACATGGCCCGGACCTCTCTCAACGTCCTGGGCAACAGTTTCGCGACGCTGGTCATCGCCCGCTGGGAGAAGGAATTCGGGACCGAGCATCCCTCCCCGGTCGTCCGCGAAGCCGCTGGAGGCGGCGATTAAGGCCGCCGGCCGGGAGCGAATTCTTAGGAGCGACTAGCAGAAGTGCGACGGAGTGACTCGGAGGCGCACTTCTGGTAGATATCTTGAATGAGCTATGGAATCCCCAGCGGGGGCTTTCGGGCGGCCTTAATCGCCGCCTCCCATATCCCCCGCCCCCCGGCCGCTTGCATTTTCTCCGGTTTTTTGGTATCCTTAGCAAGAATTCCCTGAAAATCCCTCTGAGGAGTCTAACGAGTTGGATAGTTTTGGAAATATCGACAGCAAATTCAGGTTCGTGATTCTGGCCTCGAAGCGTGCCAAGCAGCTCCTCAAGGGAGCCAAACCCAAGATCAAGGCCAAGTCCAGGAACCTGATCCGCATCGCCCAGTCGGAAGTCAAGGCGGGCCTCATCGAGTTCGAGCTTATCCCCACGGGGAAAGACGAGATCCCCGAACAGGATGAGCGCATGTTCGTCGGCGCCGAGATCGTCGCGGAGGATCTCGGGGAGCCCGCGCCCCCGACCAGCAAGGACCTCAGCGACGTGGAGGCCGGCAAGGACGCCGAGGGGGATGTCGAGGAAGAAGAGGAAGAAGTCGAAGAAGAAATCGAGGACGGCCTCAAAGAAGAGAAGGACGAATAAGGCCGGGCCCTCCGCTCAGCCGCCCGCGGTTTTTGCCTCCCCTTTTTTCCTTTCCCGCCCGATCAACTCGACATAATCCGTCTGCAGGAAGTCCGCCCGGCCGAATCCCAGGCTTCGGGCGAAGCGCGTGATCTCGTGCCGTTTCCCCTCGACTTCGAGATAATCCCCGGCGGACGTCTCGTCCACGCAGATGAGCAGATTCCCCTTGCGCAAGATCGTCCTGTGTTTCCGGTAGGTAAAGGTCGGCTGGAGGCCGAGGGCCTTGAGGATTTTCCGGACCTGACCGCCGTCGCTGACGGCCGTCTCGAATTCCTCCCGGACCTTGAAGGAGCGTGACGGGTGCGGGCTTCCCTTGAACGTCAGCGTTTGGCGCCGGCCGGATTTCCGGAGCCGCAGGGCCCGCCGTCCCGCTCGCAGTTTTTCCCCCGGGAAGTCGTAGAGGGTGTTGTCTTCGAGATCGCGCTCCCGGGACACAACGGCCCCCAGGGCCAGGAGACTGGCCAGGACCGCTTTGGGATCCTGGATCCGGATTTTGACCTCGGTTTCGATCATCGCCATCGCTCCTCAGGTTGATGACGCCGGGAAACCCGACGGCCGCGGGTCAGCGGTCTCTTCCCAGCACGAAACGGGCCAGGGCGGCCAGCGCCTGCCGCGGCCCGGACTCGGGAAAGCGGCCGAGGAGGGCCACGGCCCTCTCCGAGAATTCGCGGGCCTTGGCGGCCGTGTAATCCAGGGCTCCGCTCGTCGAAAGAAGGTCGAGCAAGCCGTCCTTTTCCTTTTCGGCGAGGTCCCTTCGCCGGAGAAAGGCGGCGATCCGTTCGCGGTTCGGACGGCCGTCGCTCCGGAGGGCCCGAATGAGGGGAAGGGTAACCCGCCCTTCGCCCAGGTCGGACATCACCGGTTTGCCGAGGGCCTTTTCGTCGCCCGTGAAATCCAGGAGGTCGTCGACGATCTGGAAGCACATGCCCAGATTCGTGCCATAATCGGCCAGGTCGTTTTCTTCCGCGGGGGTCGCCTCGCCGAGGATGGCGCCCAACCGGCAGCAGGCCGAAAACAGGACGGCCGTCTTGTCCTCGATGATCCTCAGGTAACGTTCCTCGGATATCCCGAGGTCGCCGCCCAGGGCGCATTCGTCGAGTTCGCCCTCGATCATCCGGCCCGAGACGTCGGCCAGGAGGCGGATGACCCGGTCGTGCCTGGACTGGAGCGAAAGGCCGATGGACTTGATGTAGAGGTGGTCGCCGAGGAGCACGGTGATATTGGGCCCCCACCTGGAGTGGACGGATTCCGCGCCCCGGCGGACGTCGGCCTTGTCGACGATGTCGTCGTGGATCAGGCTGGCTGTGTGGACGAGCTCCACGAGCGAGGCCAGGAAGACGTTCTCCTCGCTTCCGGCCTTGAAAAGACGCGAGGTGAGGAGGACGAGAGCGGGCCGCAGCCTCTTCCCCCTTTTCCTGAGGATGTACCGGCTGACCTCGGCCGTGAGGGGGTTCGCCGAACGTGACCAGGCTTCGAGCTGTTCCTCCACCTGATCGAGGTCGGGTTTGATATCCCCGTAAACGGCGGCCAGGTCCCGTTCCTGGGCATCGGAGATCCAGCGCGCGGCGAAGGGAAAAGGGAGGGTCATCGGTAATTCATGAACTGCATGTGGATGCCCAGGTCCCGGCCCTTGATGTAGGCGATGACTTCCTGGAGGACGTCGATTTTGGGCGAGGATATCCGGACCTCGTCTCCCTGGATGGCGACCTGGGCTTTGAATTTGGCCGCCTTGACCAGCTTGACGATCTCCCGGGCCTTCTCGATGGGGATGCCGACCTGGAAGAGGACCTCCTGCTTGACGGTCCTGTTCGGTCCGTCCTCGATCTTCTGGTAGCTGAGCGCCCGGAGAGGGACTTTCCTCTTGACCAGCTTCTCCTCGAGGGCCAGCCGGAGGGCCTTGACCTTGAAATCGTCCTCAGCGACGAGAGTCAGCTTGTCCTTCTCGACGATGATGTCCACCGGGCTGTTCTTGAAGTCGAAGCGGTTCCGGATCTCTTTCAGGGTGATGTTGACGGCGTTCGTCACCTCTTGAAGGTCGATCCGGGAGACGATGTCGAAAGAATGGTCCTGGGCCATGGCGGGCCTATCTTAGCACCGGAGGCCCGTTTTTTCAAATGGGAACAAGCGGGCGAAATTCTCCGTCGTGGCCCCGGCCAGCTCCGAAAGGGGGAGGCCCCGGAGCCCGGCCAGGAGCTTCGCCGTCTCGACGACGAAAGCCGGCTCGTTGCGTTTGACGGAGCCCCGGAACGGCACGGGCGTGAGGTACGGCGAATCGGTCTCGACAAGCAGACGGTCGAGGGGGACCTTCCTGGCGACGTCCCGGAGGTCGTTGGCTTTGGGGAAGGTCAGGATGCCCGAAAACGAGATGAGGAACCCGCGGTCGAGCATGCCCCGGGCCGTGTCCCAATCCTCCGTGAAGCAGTGGAGGATCCCGCCGCCCGTGAAGCGCTCGCCGTCCACGGCGTCTATGACGTCCGCCCCGGAGAGACGGCTGTGGAGAATGGCCGGCAGGCCGAGCTCGCGGCCGGCCCGCAGTTGGCGGCGAAGGGCGTCCCGCTGGCTCTCGGGGGTGGAGTAATTGTAATGGTAGTCGAGACCGATCTCGCCCACGGCCCGGATTTCTCCCCGTGAGGCCAGGTCGCTGAGTTCACGGAGGTGGCCGTCGGTCAAGTCCTTGGCCTGGTGCGGGTGGACCCCGGCCGCCGCCAGGACCGCCGGGTGAGTTTTGGCCAGCTCCTTGATCGCGGGCAGGCTCCCGGGCCGGGTGAGGTCGGCGGGGCAGAGGATGGCCACGATCCCGGCGGCGAAGGCCCGCCGCACGGCCTCCTCACGGTCGGGATCGAATTCGGGCGCGTCCAGGTGGGCATGGGAATCCACGAGACGGGGAGGATGGACGGTCGTTTGCATCCCCGCCTCTACCTCCTCGATATATGGGCAGAAAGACCTGGGAATCCGCTCCCGGCCGCCCGTGCCCTGAGTTACTGAGCTATTTTCGTCTTCAGCGTCCGGAGCGGGATCGCTCCGAAGCTCAGGAGCTTCTGGAGGAATTCCTTCTGACTGAAGGCGTTGCCCTTAAGCTTGCGGTAGTCCTGGTCCATGTCCAGGATCTCCTGGTAGCCGATGTAGGGCAAGGTCGATTCCCCGGGATTGAGGACGATGAAATCCCAATGCCGTTCGGCCTCCACCTGGGTCATGAAACCGCCCCTCATCATATAGTTGACGACCTGGTCCTTGTTCCAGGTCCCCTCGTGAACGTTCATGTCCATCTGGAAGCCGATGACCGTCTTCAGGAGGACCTTGAGCTCATTCAACCGGCTCCTGAGGTCGAAATTGTTGTAGCCGTTCAGGACGAGCATTTCTTCGAGGTAGAGCGGCCAGCCTTTAATGAGGGCCTGGTTGGCCGCCATTCTTTTGACGACGGACGGGTCTTTCCGGGTGACATAGGTCGGCACGAAGCTCCCGGGATAGGCCCTCTGGATGGCCAGATAATCAATCAAGTAGTTGTTGTGCTCTTCGAGGAAGGATGTGGCCGTCTCGACGGGCCAGTCGGCGGGAATGGGCCGGACGTAAAGGGTGTACGGGCCGCTGGCTTCGAAAGCGCCCGGCCCGGCAAGCACGTACCACAGGGAGCCGGTCATGAACGCCGGCATGGATTCGATCGCCAGGTTCTCGTCGGGAAGGTCCAGCAGCTTGGCGTCCTGGATGAAGCCCTTGATGCTGGTTGCGGCCTGGCTGACCCGGCCGGGGAACTCATCCCTTCCGACGTGATTCGTCTTGATCTTATCGAACACGCCCTGGATGACCGTCCGGCGAACCTGCTCCTCGCGGGCGGCCTTATCAGCGATATTTGCCCCGAGCTGTTCGATGTTTACGTCCGGATACATGATCTTGTAAAACGGGAGGCAGACCATGAACATCTCGCGACGGATGTTTCTGGCATCGGCCGTGGAGCGGGCCACGACGTCCTGGTCGATCGAGAGGTTGCCCTGGCTCAGGTAACGGATGGCCTTGCGGTGCGCCTCGGGGTTCCTGAAGTTGCCCGTCGAGCGGGGCAGGAGCTCGTTCTGGAGGAATCTCTGGTAGTCGTCGAGGGCCATCAGGATCTTCTGGGTCTCCGCCAGGAGGCCGGGGGCCGACCCCGCCAGCTTGGGGAGATCCGTCTTGTAAAAGTCGATGACTCCAGGGATCTGCTTGATTGCAGCCTGGGTGTATTCCTGCGGCGGGTTCTTCAGGTTTTCCTTGGCTTTCTTGATCAGAGCCGGCAGGAGCTTGGCCCGCGCCGCGGCGGCCGGGGCAGCGGGATTCCGGGTGATGAGCGAGCGGATGCTGTTGACGAAGAGATCGTTGTAGTAAAGGGGATTGTCGATCAAGAAGAGGGAGTTTTCGAGTTTCAGGACCTGCATGTCCAGAAAATCGCGCATCATCTCCTGCTCGAGCTGCAGGTCGGGCGAGAGCTTGAACTTGTCGATCTTGGAGACGAGCTCCTGGTTGAAGCCGTCGATGCTGTCCAGAAATTTTTCGATGGCCGCTTGGCTCAGGTCCTCGAGCTTGTCATTGTACTTGGTGAAGCCCTGGAGGGTGCCCTGCGTGGGGAAGAGCTTGAAGTACGTATCCCAGAACGTGTCCTGGAACTTCTTGAACTTGGCGTCCTCGGCGTTTTGGGCCAGAGCGCTCCCGGCGGTGAACACCAGGAAGGCCAGCACCGTGAGTGTCAAGACTGTCTTTTTCATGCGAACCTCCTCGCGGCAATGGTCAATCATTGCCGCCCATGCTAGCATAATTCTCCATTCCCTGACAACCCCATTCGCTAACCCTCGATGTATGTGAAAAAAAGCCCGGTGTCACCAGCGGATGATCGCCGAAGCCCAGGTGTAACCCGAACCGAAGGCCGTCAGGGCGACGATGTGTCCCCTCTGGATCCGGCCGCCCCTGACCGCCTCGTCGAGCGCGATCGGGATGGAGGCCGCGGTGGTGTTCCCGAACCGGTCGATGTTTCGGACGACCTTTTCCACCGGGAGCTTGAGACTCTTGGCGACCATAAGGGAAATCCGGTCGTTCGCCTGATGGGGGATGAGCGTGTCGATATCGTCCACCGTCAGCCCGTTCTGTTCGAGGCCGGTGCGGACGGCTTCGGGCATCCGCTCGCAGGCATTGACGAACACCTGCCGCCCGTCCATCCGCGGATAGAATCTGCCCTGGTCGAAAAATTCCCTTTGGAAGGTCGGGTTGTCGCCGGGGCACGGCTTCTCCATCCAGAGCTGGGAGGCGAAGCGCCCATCCGAATACAGGTGGGTCGAGAGGAGGCCCCGTCCGTCATCCGTGTCGTTGGGCTCGAGGATCACGGCCCCGGCGCCGTCGCCGAAGAGCACGGCCATGTCGCGTCCTTCGTCGGAATAATCGAGGTTCGCCGACTGGACCTCGGCGGCGACGAGGAGGATCCTCTTGTAAGTGCCGGCCCGGATGAATTGGTCAGCCGCGGCCAGGGCGTAGATGAACCCGCTGCACTGGTTCCTCACGTCCAGGGCGCCCAGCGTGCCGAGGCCGAGCTTCGCCTGAACGAGGACCCCGATTCCGGGAAAATAATGGTCGGGCGAGAGGGTTGCGGCGACGATGAAGTCGATGGTGCCCGGATCGATACCGGCGTTTTGGATGGCCATCCGGGCGGCTTCCGTGGCCAGGTCCGAGGTGTTGACCCCCGGTTCGACGTGGTGCCGCGTGACGATCCCGGTCCTCTGGCGGATCCACTCGTCCGACGTGTCCATTCGTTTTTCGAAGTCCTGGTTTGTGACCACCCTGGGGGGAACGTAATGACCGGTACCCGTGATGACGGTTCTTCTATTCATGGGCTATCCCAATTATAGATGATGGGGGGCGAAAAATAAAGACAATCCTCGACCGTTCCCTCAGAGGAGCCCGTTCCGGACATACCAGTCGATCGTCTCCCGAAGCCCCTCCTCCAGGGATATCCGGGCTTCGAAGCCCAGGAGTTCCCGCGCCTTCCGGACGTCCGCCTCCCAGTGGTCCGGACGCATGTCATTGAATTTGCTGAGGTTGAGGGCCGCCGGTTTGCCTCGTACGCGGCCGGCCCCCGTGGACGCGGCCGCGACGGCGAAGATCGCCCAGGCCGGGATACGGACGCGGAGGAATTTGCGCCCGAGGATGCGGGCCGCCGTTTCGCCCATCTCATTCCAGGTCGCCGGCCTGGCGGCGGCGACGTTGAAGATCTCGCCGCTTCGGACTTCGGCCGCCGCGGCCAGAGTGAGCGCCTCGACGACGTCCCGGGCGGCGCAGAGGCTGAGCGTCTTTCTCCGCCGTCCGTAGGCGGGGAGGATGCCCTTCCGGATCCAGCGGAAAAATTCCAGAAAATCCTCGTCGCGCGGCCCGTAGATGGCGCCCGCCCTGAGGATGACGAGCGGGAACCGGTCCTTGAAGGCGAGGGCCTCGCGCTCGCCGGCAAGCTTGCTACGCCCGTAGTGAGATACGGGCCGTGGTTCGTCGTCCTCCCGGACGGGCCTTCCAGGAGAGGAAGGTCCCGCGGCCGACAGACTGCTGAGGTGAATGACCCGGGGCCACCCGCCTTCCGCGGCCAGAGCGCGAAAAAGACTTGCCGTACCGGCCTGGTTTACAGTATAATATTCGCTTGGTTTGCAGGCCTTGGTCAGGCCGGCCAGATGGAAGACCACGGATAGGCCCGACGGCAGCCTCGGGAGGCTCGAAAGGTCGCCCTCGAGGAGCCGCAGGCGATCCCTTCCTTCGATGCGGCGGGCCTTGGCCGGGTTCCGGACCAGGGCGTAAACCTCGGTGTCGGGGTCCTCGAGCAGCCGGTCGATGAGGTGGCTCCCCAGGAAGCCTGTTCCTCCGGTGACGAGGACTTTCATAAACGGAATTGTATGGGATTTGACCACGGCGGTCAACGATATCGGCGTCCCCTCCGGGGAAACCCGGAGGCCAGCCCCGATAAATTCTGAACAGGCGGACGATGGAGGACGGAATGGATCTTTTTGATAAATGTCTGGAATTCACGCGGGCCGAGGAATACCAGGCGGCGGACCTGTACCCTTACTTCACGCCCATCCAGGAAGCCAAGGGGAACCGCATCAAGGTCAAGGGCCGGGCGATGATCATGGTCGGCTCGAACAACTACCTGGGGTTGGCCGACCATCCCAAAGTCAAGGAGGCCGCCGAGAAGGCCATCGACCGCTACGGCGTCGGGACCTGCGGCTCCCGGTTCCTGACCGGCACGATCGACCTCCACGAGGAGCTCGAGCTCCGGCTGGCCAAGTTCATGAAGAGGGAATCCGCCCTGACCTTCAGCACGGGGATGCAGACCAACCTGGGCATTATCCCCACGATTACCGGCAAGGGCGACGCCATCATCGCCGACCGGATGGTCCACGCCTCCATCATCGACGCCTGCCGGCTGTCGTTCGCGGACGTTTATAAATTCAAACACAACGACATGGCGGACCTCGAACGGCTTCTGGCCTCGCTGAATCCCGACGTCGGGAAGCTCATCGTCGTCGACGGCGTTTTCAGTATGGAAGGGGACATCGCCGATCTTCCCGGCATCATCCCCCTTGCCAAAAAATACCACGCCCGGGTCATGATCGACGACGCCCACGGCATCGGCGTCCTCGGCGCCAACGGCCGCGGCACGGCCGAGCATTTCGGCCTCGAAGCCGACGTCGACCTCATCATGGGCACGTTCAGCAAGACCTTCGCCTCGATCGGCGGCGTCGTCGTCGGCGACAAGAAGGTGATCTCCTATATCAAGCATCACGCCCGCTCCCTGATCTTCAGCGCCGCGGCGACCCCCGCCTCCGTCGCCTCCGTCCTGGCCGTCCTGGAAATCCTCGAAACCCAGCCCGAGCTCCGCAAGCGGCTCTGGGAGATCACGACGAAGATGCGCACGAGCTTCCAGGCCATGGGCTACAAGACCGGCCCCTCCCAGACGCCCATCATTCCCATCCTCGTCGGCGACGACGAAAAGGGATTCATGCTCTGGAAGCTTCTCCGGGAGGAGGGCATTTTCACGACGCCGGTGATCTACCCCGCCGTTCCCCAGGGCCAGGCCCTGATCCGGACGAGCTACGGCGCCGGCCACACGGACGAGGAGCTGGACGCGATCCTGGCCGCTTTCGAGAAATGCGGTAAGGTCCTGGGCATTATATGATGACGGCCCTGCTGCCGGGCGGCCCGGAGGCTCCCGGCCATTTCCATGGGAACACAAAAACATGAATCATAACGCGCGCCGGATTTTTGTTCTTCTCCTCGGCCTCCTTGTTTTGGCCCTCGTCTCCGAAGCGGCTTCCCCGACCATGCCCCTGGCCCAGATCAAGCCCGGCATGAAGGGCCGGGGAAGGACCGTCTTCTCGGGGACGCTGATCGAGGACTTCGACGCCGAGATCATCGGCATCCTGCCCAATGTCCAGCCCAAGCGGAGTGTCATCATCGCCAGGCTTACGGGCAAAGGGCTGGAGTCGACGGGCGTCATCAGCGGTATGAGCGGCAGCCCCGTCTACATCGACGGGAAGCTCATCGGCGCGGTGGCCTTCAGTTTTTCATATTCCAAGGCGGCCATCGCCGGGATCACCCCGATCGACGAGATGCTCGCCCTGGACAAGGAGCCCCGCTCCCCGCGGCCGGGCATCCCCGACGCCGCCCCGATGCGGAGCAGCATGACGCTCGAGGACCTCTCCGCCCTCTACCGCGCGACCTTCGAGACGCGGAAGGTTTCTTCTCCTGACGGCCAGGCTCTCGTTCCCCTGAACGTGCCCCTGGTCTTCAGCGGGTTCTCATCCTGGGCTTATGAGCACGCCCGGTCGTTTTTCGCGGGCCTGGGCTTCCGACCCGTGCAGGCCGGCGCGGGTGCCCAGGATTCCCCGGTCACGCCGCCCAAGGGCGCCTCGCTCGAGGAAGGGGATGCGGTCGGCGTCCAACTCATCGGGGGGGACCTGGACCTTTCGGCCGTCGGGACCGTGACCTATGTCGACGGTTCCAAAATCCTGGCCTTCGGCCACCCGTTCTACAATTTGGGCGCCGTGGACTACGCCATGACGAGGGCCAGCATCCTGACCGTCGTCCCGAGCCTTGAAAGCTCCTTCAAGATGGCGGCGACCGGACCCGTGATCGGCCGCATATCCCAGGACCGGACCGCGGGGGCTGTCGGAGAGATCGGGAAGATGCCTGCGCTCATCCCCCTCAACATCTCCCTCCAGGACGGCCCCCTGGACAAGAAGGAATTCAAGCTCAAGCTCGTCAACGATAAGTTCCTGACTCCGGCCCTCGTGAACCTCTCGGTCTCCTCCCTCATCACCGGCGAGGAAAGGGCCTACGGGTACTTGTCCCTCGACTTCGACGGAGACATCTTCCTGGACAGGGGCGTGAGCATCCACGTCGAGGACCTTTTTTCGGGGAATTATGACACCTCGGCGACAAGCCTCTCCGGGCTCCTGGCGGCCGTCGTCTATTACCTGGGAAACAACGAGTTTAAGGACGTCGGGATATTCCGGATCGACCTCAATGTCCGGGCCCTCGAGGAGGCGCGGCTGTGTTTCCTTGAAAAGGTCCTCCTCGACAAGTATGAAGCCTCTCCAGGGGAAAAAATCCAGATCAAGGTTTATTTCCGGACCCTTAAGGAGGAAAGCCTGGTCGAGGAAGTGACGTTCCTGGCGCCCGCTCTCCCGGCGGGCACGGACTTCCAGATCGTCGTCGGCGACGCGGCCACAATGGCGCAAGTCGAGCGGTCCCAGTACCGGGTCCAGGAATTCATGCCGAGAAGCCTCAGCCAGCTCATCCGGATTCTGGGCAACCTCAGGAAGAACAACCGCATCTATTTCAAGATCATCGCGCCCAAGCCCGGGATTTTCCTCAAGGGCGAGGAAATGCCGAACCTCCCGCCGACGCTCAAGTCCATGTTCACGTCGCCCCGGGCCTCGGCGTCCGCCCCGATGGACCTCACGCGCTCCACGCTCAGCGAGTACCAGCTCCCCGTCCCGTACGTCTTCCGGGGCGGAGCCGTGATCCCCGTCAAAATCCGAAAGTAGGAGATCGAGCCTATGAGAAAGCTTCCCCTGTTCGGCCTTCTGGGAATCGCCGGACTCTGCCTTTCGCTCCAAGCTGTCGTTCCCCAGAAGTGGGAGCTCAGGACGAAGGAGGATTTCCTCAAAGGCAAGCTCGCCGGCGTATCGGTCTCCAACGACGGCGTCCTGGCCCTGGCCCCCAAGGAGCAGAAGATCGAGGCCCCGATGGAGGAGTTTTACCTGTCGGTCCTCCTGACGCCCGACGGGATCACCTATCTTGGGACCGGCCACGGCGGCAAGGTTTACCGGATCGGCAAGGACGGCAAGGCGGAGCTCTATTTCCAGGCTCCGGAAATGGACGTGACCTGCCTCATCCAGGACAAGCGGGGCGCCCTTTATGCGGCGACGTCCCCGAACGGCAAGGTTTACAGGATCACGGACAAGCTGAAAGGCGAATCCTTCTTCGACCCGGCCGAGAAATATATTTGGGACCTCGAGTTCATGGACTCAGGCAACCTCTGGGTGGCCGTGGGCGAGACGGGGGGGATCTATGACGTCACTCCGCAGGGCGAAGGCCGGAAAATATTCAAGACCGAGGAGAACCATATCCTCTGTCTGAAAAAGACAGGCCGGGGAGACGTCCTCGCCGGAAGCGGCGGGAACGGCGTCGTGTACCGCCTGTCGCCGGAAGGCCGGATTACGGTCATCTTCGAAACGCCGTACGAAGAGGTCCGCAGCCTGGCCGTTGACCGCGAAGGCATGATCTACGCCGCGGCCTCCGGAACGCCTTCAAAGTCCCGAAAGGACGAAGGGGCGGTCGTCCAGGCGCGGCCCGAATCGGGCGGCGCGGCGGCACGCGGGGCTACCGTCAGCACGACCGTCACCTCTGTCAGCGTGCCCTCCCTGGCCGGGATCTCGGGCGCGGAGGCCCTCGTGGCCCTCGGGCCTTCCCAGAAAGAATCGGGAGCTCTCTACAGGATCTCGGGGGACGGGATGGCCAAGATGCTCTGGAGCTCGGGTGACGAGATGATCTACACCCTGCTCTGGAAGGCGGACGACCAGAAGGTCATCTTCGGCACCGGCAACCGGGGCCGGATCTACTCCGTGGACAGGGATGAGAAAGTGTCCCTCCTCCTCGAGGAGAATTCCGAGCAGGTGTACCAGCTGGTCCCCCTCGATTCCAGGATCTATATCCTCTCCAATAACCCCTGCTATCTTGGCCAGCTCCTGACGGAGCAGCGGTTCGAGGGCGAATACCTGAGCGGCGCGCTGGATGCGCGGACACTGTCGGCCTGGGGCCGGATCTCGTGGCAGGGGACCGCCGACGCCGGCTCGAGCATCCAGCTCCAGACACGGAGCGGCAACACCTACGAGCCGAATTCGACCTGGAGCGAATGGTCGCCGCCGTACCAGAAGCGGGAGGAGCAGGTCCTGAGCCCCAAGGGCCGGTTCATCCAAATCAAGGCTCTCTTCAAGACCCAGACCGGCAAGGTTTCGCCGGCCCTCGATACGCTGACCCTGTTTTACCTCCAGACCAATATCGCGCCCGCGGTCACCCGGCTCGAGTTCCTCAAGCCCAACGAGGTATATCTCAAGCTCCCCGAACAGGAAGAGGTCATCCTCGGGGTCGAGCGGAACCAACCCGAACAGGCCCAGAAAAAAGATGACCTCAAGATCAGCTTCCCGGCCAAGAAGGCCGAGCGCAAAGGATTCCAGACCATCGTTTGGGACGCCGCCGACGAGAACGGCGACGCCCTCAGCTATACGGTCTCTCTGAGGAAGGAAGGCGAGTCCGAATGGCGCGTCATCCAGGACGGCTGGACCGAGACTCTTTACGCCTTTGACACTCTGTCCTATCCGGACGGGACATATTTCGTGCGGATCACCGCGTCCGATTCCCCGTCCAACCCCGCCGGGCTCGACCTCACCGCCGAGAAGGTCAGCCCGCCCCTCGTCATCGACAACTCCCTGCCGGTCATCAAGAATTTCACGGCCGCGCGGAACGGCGCCTCGATCGACGTGACCTTCACGGCCGAGGACGCGTACTCGTACATCGAAGAGGTCAAGTTCCTGGTCCGGCCCGGCGAATGGCGGGTGGTCTTTCCGGTGGACGGGATCTGCGATTCGAGGAGCGAGGCGTTCAAGTTCTCCGTCAAGCTCCCGGCCGGGGCCGAGAACCTGATCACCGTCCGCGTCCGGGACAGCTACGGGAACGTCGGGGTGTACCGCCAGAATTTCTAAGGGCGGGTTATTTCGTCTTCGCCCGTTCCAGGTATTTGTCGTCCCGCGTGTCGACCCGGATGACGTCCCCTTCCTTGATGAATTCGGGCACCTGGATGACGGCCCCGGTTTCGAGCGTCGCCGGCTTGTACATGGACGTCTGGGTCGCCCCCTTGAGCCGCGGCTCGGTGCCCACGACCTTGAGGTCGACCGCATTGGGCAGATCGACGCCGACCGGCCGTCCTTCGAACAACTCGATCTTGATGACCATGTTCGGCAGGAGGTACTTGACGCCGTCGCCGATGGCCTCGGCGGTCAAGGTGACCTGCTCGTAGTTCCCGAGATTCATAAAAAAGTATTCGTCGCCCTGCTTATAGAGGAATTCCATCTCGACTTCCTCGAGATACGCCTGTTCGAGGCGTTCCTCGGAGCGGAAGCGGTGCTCGGTCTGGGACCCGACCTGGATGTTCCGGAGCTTGGTCTGGACCATGGCCTTCCACCGGCCGGGCGTGATGAGCTGCATTTCCATGACCCGCCATAGCGTGCCGTCCATGATAATGATCATGCCTTTGCGGATCTGCGTCGCGTCGATCATGCTCCCTCCTGAAGTGGACGCCGAAGCGTCTGCCAAGCCGAATATTCTATCACATCCGCGGGCCGGGGCCAACCTCCGGGAACCGATTGATTTCGGGGGGGAATTCCTTTATATATGGGCTTCAACCCCCTGCGCGGGATCCCACGGACGTAGGTCCGCGGAGCTTCAGCGGGAGGCGCATGGCGGAAGTTTATTTTCTTGGCACCGGCGGGGCGCTGCTCACGCGGGAACGGGACAACACCGCATTCCTCCTGCGGGACGGCGGCCTCTGCGCGCTCATCGACTGCCCGGGGAGCGTCCTCCAGAAGGTCGTCCGGGCCGGCGTCCGGCCTCTCGATGTCGCCGCCCTCTTCGTCACGCACGTCCACCCGGACCACGTTTACGGACTGCCGTCCCTCGTCCACGGCCTGATGCTCCGGGACCACGTCATCCGGCTCTTCGGTTCGGCCGAGAGCGTCGATTTCTGCGGCCGGCTCCTCGACCTGTTCGGCCTCTGGCAGTCCCAATACCGGACCCGGGTGGAGTTCATCGAGCTCGCGCCGGGCCGGCCGGTCGGACTGCCGGGCGGCGCCGAGGTCACCGGGCATCGCGTTCCGCATCACGCTTCTTCCCTCGCGTTTGAGTTCCGGCTGGAGGGCGGCCGCCTCAAGCTCCTGTTCTCCGGGGACGCCCCCGTTTACCCACCCCTCTTTGAGCGGGCGGAAGACGCGGACGCCCTCTTTCACGACTGCGGCGCGCCGGCGCGTTTTTTCGCACAGTACCCGGCTCTGGCCGCGAAGCACACGAGCGCCCTGGACCTCGGGACATGGAGCGGCCGGGTCCGGGTTAGGACGCTCGTGCCGTGTCATTTCCTCGGGGAGCTCGACTTCGCCGAGGCCGAGGTAGAGGCCGAGATCCGGGCGGGATTTTCGGGACGGCTGGTCATGCCGGCCGACCTGGGAGGATGCGTCATCTCATGAACAAACGGGCGGCGCCGCTGGCGCTTATTTTCATGGCCCTGGGGTTATTCTCCGGGTGTCCGGCTTCTCCGGGAGGGACAATGGTCGACCTCGTTTTGATCAACGGTTCGGTATGGACGGGAAATCCCCGGCAGGCCCGGGCGGAAGCCGTGGCCGTGCGGGGAGACAAAATCTACAAAGTCGGAACGACGGGTGAAATCCGGACGCTCGCCCGGGATCGGGCGGCCGTCGTCGACGTCAAGGGGGCGCTCGTCCTCCCGGGTTTCATCGACAGCCACACCCATTTCCTGGCCGGCGGCTTCGCCCTGAAAAGCCTCCAGCTCCGGGACGCGACGAGCCGGGGGGAGTTCGCGGCCAGGATTGCCGCCAAATCCCGCGGCATCGGAAAAGGGGAGTGGATCATCAACGGCGACTGGGACCACGAGCAGTTCAGTCCGCCGGAGCTGCCCCGGAAGGAATGGATCGATGCCGTGACGCCCGACAATCCCGTCTGCATCAACCGCTTCGACGGGCATATGGTTCTCGCCAACAGCGCCGCGCTGAAGCTCGCGGGGATCACGCGCGACACGCCGGTCCCCGCCGGCGGCGAAATCGTCAAGGATCCGAAGACGGGCGAGCCGACGGGAATCCTCAAAGACGCGGCCATGGAGCTCGTCTACGCGAAGATCCCGGAGCCGTCATTCCAGGAAAAGCTGCGGGCCGCCGAGGCGTCCCTGAAGGAAGCCGCGGCCCATGGCGTGACCTCGGTCCACGAGATGGCCGACGCTTCGAGCTTCGAAGTCCCCGAGGAGCTCGACCGTCAGCACAAGCTGACGGCGCGGCTCTACGTCTATATTCCCATCACGGAGGTCGATTTTCTGAGCCGCCTCAAAATCAAGTCGCCGTTCGGCGGCCGCTTCCTGAAACTGGCGGGGCTCAAGGGATTCGTCGACGGCTCGCTCGGATCGGGCACGGCCTATTTTTTTGACCCGTACAGCGATGACCCCAAGACCTCCGGGCTCCTCCACGAACAGATGTTCCCCGAGGGCATCATGGAAAAGAGGATCCGCGAGGCCGACCGGGCCGGGCTCCAGGTGGCGATCCACGCCATCGGCGACCGGGCCAATAACCTGCTGCTGGACATCTTCGAGCGGGTGATGGCGGAGAACGGCCCGAGGGACAGGCGCTGGCGCGTCGAGCACGCTCAGCATCTCAGGCCGGCGGATATCGCCCGGTTCGGGCGGCTCGGCGTCGTCGCCTCCGTTCAGCCCTACCACCTGATCGACGACGGCCGCTGGGCGGAAAAGAAGATCGGCCGGGAAAGAGTCGAAACCGCCTACGCCTTTCGCTCACTGCTCGACGCCGGAGCGGTCCTGGCTTTCGGGTCGGACTGGACGGTGGCGCCGCTGGACCCAGTGGCCGGGATCTACGCCGCGGTGACGCGGCGGACCCTCGACGGAAAAAACCCCGGCGGCTGGATTCCCGGGCAGAAAATCACCGTCGAGGAGGCCGTCATAGCGTATACGGCCGGCGCCGCGTTCACGGAATTCGCCGAGACGTCCAAGGGGACGATCGAAGAGGGCAAGCTCGCCGACCTCGTCGTCCTCAGCCGGGACATCTTCAGGATCCCCGCGGAGGAGATCCTGGGCGCCGGAGTGCGGATGACCATCGTCGACGGAAAAATCGTCTATCGAAAAGAAGAATAGCGCCCGCGGGCGCGGGAGATGGAGCCGTGGCGGAACTGAAGCTTTTTCCGGCCGAGCCCGGCCGCATCGGCACGGATGAATCAGGCAAGGGAGATTTCTTCGGCCCGCTCGTCGTGGCCGCATTTTTCATGCCCGAAGGCCAGGAGGGAGCGCTGCGCGAGCTCGGCGTTAAGGATTCCAAGCGGACTTCCGACGCCCGGTGCCGGGAGATCGCGGACGTCCTGAAAAGGGGCTACGTCCATTCCATCGTGAGCGTCGGCCCCGAGAAATATAACGCGCTTTATGAGAAGCTCCGGAACCTCAACAGGCTCTTGGCCTGGGCCCATGCCCGGGCCATCGAAAACATCCTGGAGCGGGTGCCGGCGGGGAAAGCGGTCACGGACCAGTTCGGGGACGAGAGATTCGTCCGGGAGGCGCTTCTTAAGAAGGGCCGGGCCATCGAGCTCGTCCAGATGCCACGGGCCGAGGAGGACCCGGCCGTCGCGGCGGCCTCGATCCTGGCCAGAGCCGAGTTCCTGACGCGCCTCCATTTCCTGGCCAAGGACATCGGCGCCGATCTGCCCAAAGGCGCGTCGGCGATCGTCGAGGCGGCGGCCGTGAAGCTCGTCCGCGAGAAAGGCCCGGACATCCTGGACAAAGTGGCCAAGACCCATTTCAAGACGACGGCCCGTGTCCTGGCCCTCGCCGGGCAGTAAGAAGCGGCCCGTTTTTGGCATTGCGTAGAGTTGACCCCCTCTTTTATAATCTGCCGAGAGGCCGAGGAGATAGCGATGTCCCAGAATGACAGTGATGAGAAGAGGAACCCCCCCGGGGCCCGGCGGCTCTACTTCGAAGACGCCTATTGCAGGGAGTTCGAGGCCGCGGTCGTCGAAAAAAGAACGTACGAGGGATGGCCCGCCGTCGTCCTGGACCGGACCTGTTTCTATCCGGAATCCGGCGGTCAGCCGTGGGACTTGGGGACGCTCGGCGGGACCGAGGTGCTCAAGGTCCTCGACCTCGACGGTGTCATCCTCCACGTCCTGAAGGGGGACGTTCCCCTGGGGCAGGTCAAGGGCCGGATCGACTGGCCGAGACGCTTCGACCACATGCAGCAGCACACGGGTCAGCACATCCTTTCCCAGGCCTTCTTCGAGCTTCTCAAGGGCGAGACGCTGGGCTTCCATCTGGGCCAGGACGTATCGACCCTGGAGATCGGCCTCCGGACGCTCTCCGACGACGACTCGGACAGGGTCGAGGACCGGGCCAACGCGGTCGTCTGGGAGGACCGAGAAATCAAGACCTATTTCGTGCCGGAGGAGAGAATCAACGAAGTGCCGCTCAGGCGCCCCCCCAAGAAGCAGGGGCTTCTCCGGGTCGTCGAAGTCGCGGACTTCGATTACTCCGCCTGCGGGGGGACGCACTGCCTCCGGTCTGGCGAGGTCGGCTTGATCAAGATCCTGGGGATCGAAAAGATCCGGGGCCATGTCCGCCTCGAATTCCTCTGCGGCGGCCGCGCCTTGGCCGATTACCGGCTCAAAGACCGCGGCATCCGGAAGATCGCCGGCGCGTTCTCCTGCCTGCCCCGGGACGCGGCGGCCCAAGTGGAGAAGCTCTCGGCCGATGGCAAGGCCCTGCGGAAGAGGATCCGCGGCCTCCAGGAGCGCCTAGCATCGTTCGAAGCTCAGGACATCATCCGCCAAGCCCCCGGCCGGCTGATCGCCGCCGTCCTTCAGGACAAAACCCCCGATGAGGCCCGCCTCCTGGCCCTGAATATCACGAGGGCCGGCGAATTCGCGGTCGTCTACGGAACCGCGGGCGAAGGCCAGGGGCATCTGGTTTTCGCCCGGTCGGACGGGCTCGCGGCCGACCTTCGGGGCCTCGTCCCGGTCGTCGGGGCGGTCGTCGCTGTTAAGGGCGGGGGAGGCCCGTCGCTCATCGAACTCGTCACACCGGAGATGGACAAACTGGGACCCGCCGTCGAGGCGGCCAGGGCTTGGCTCGAGGAGCGCTTGGCCTCGCCAAACAAATCATGAAGAACATCCTCGTCATCGGCAGCTCGAACACCGACATGATCATCAGGGTCCCGCGCATTCCCAGGCCCGGAGAGACGATTCTGGGCGGCACATTCTCGATGTCTCCGGGGGGCAAGGGCGCGAACCAGGCCGTTGCGGCGGCCAGGGCCGGCGGCCGCGTGACGTTCGTCGCCCGCGCGGGGGATGATATCTTCGGGAGACAGGCCCTCCGCAATTTCGAAGCCGACGGCATCGACACCCGTTTCGTCGCATGCGACGCCTGGGCGCCATCCGGTGTCGCGCTCATCAACGTAGCCGATGACGGGGAGAATGCGATTTCGGTCGCGCCGGGCGCCAATGCCCGGCTGACGTCCGAGGACATCCAGAAGGCGGCGGCCGCGTTCGAAGGCTCGGACATCGTCTTGATGCAGCTCGAGACGCCTCTCGATACCGTCCGGGCGGCCGTCGAGGCGGCGAGGATTCGCGGGATTCCTGTCATCCTCAATCCGGCCCCGGCCCGCGAACTCGATGACGGGCTCCTCAAGAACGTGACGATCCTCACTCCGAACGAAACCGAAGCCGAAGCTCTGACCGGGATTAAGGTGGCCACGGAATCGGACGCCAGGCGGGCCGCGGCCGCCCTCCGCGCCCGGGGACCCCGCGGTGTCATCATCACGCTCGGGGAAAAGGGGTGCTACGCGGCGGCGGACGATTTTGAAGGGCGGATCCCGGCCTTCAGGGTCCGCCCCGTCGATACGACCGCCGCTGGAGATGTCTTCAATGGCGCTCTGGCCGTAGCCCTGGCTGAGCAGAGGGCGATCGTTGAGGCCCTACGCTTCGCCTCGGCCGCCGCCGCGCTATCGGTGACAAAACTCGGCGCTCAACCTTCGGCCCCGACCCGGGCCGACATCGAGAAGCTCCTGGACGGCCGGAACATATGAAGAGAAAAAAGGGGGTCACGCCCATGGCGGATGTGCGACGTTCAAAACGGCTGCCTTCGGGACAGCGGACGACGGAACGGACAAAGCGTCTGGCTTCATTTCCGCTTCTGAATCCCAATCCCGTTCTCGAGGTCGATGAATCCGGCAAGATCACGTTCGCCAATCCGGCTGCCCGCAAGGTCCTGAAGAGCCTCGGCCTGGACGGCCGCGATCCCCGGCCTTTCCTTCCCTCGGATATGGCCGCGATCCTCAAGAATCTGGCCCACGGAAAGGGGGTTCCGCTCCGCCGCGAAGTCACTATCGGGAACCACGTTTTCGGCGAAACGATCAATCCGATTCCCCGGCTCAAGGCCGTCCGTATTTACACCGCCGACATTTCCAAGAGAGTTCAAGCCGAGGAGGCGCTGCGCCGGAACGATGTTCGGTTGATGCGGGCGCAGGAGATCGCCCATCTGGGCAGTTGGGAGCTGGACCTGGTCCAGAACCAGCTGACCTGGTCGGATGAGGTTTACAGGATTTTCGGTCTTCGCCCGCAAGAGTTCGGCGCGACATATGAAGCTTTCCTCGAACGGGTGCACCCCGACGACCGCGCGGCCGTGGATGCGGCTTTCTCGGGCTCGCTGCGCGACAACCTTGACCGCTATGAAATCCAGCATCGTGTCGTCCGCAAGGATACCGGAGAAATCCGTCGCGTCCACGAAAAGTGCGAGCACTTCAGAGACGCCTCGGGACGGATTTTCCTTTCCATCGGAATGGTGCACGACGTCACCGAGCAGAAGCGGGCCGAAGAGATCCTTCGGCGGTCGCACGAGGAGCTTGAGGAGTTGGTCCGCCAGAGGACGGCGGAGATCAAGAAAAAGGACGACTTCATCCGCCGATCCCAGAAGATCGAGGCCCTGGGAACGCTGGCGGGGGGGATCGCCCACGATTTCAACAATATCCTGTCGACCGTCATCATCAATACTGAACTCGCCCTTCTCGACCTGGCGGGTCCCGCCCGCGGCCAAAGCCCCCTGCCCCTCGTCCTTGAGGCCGCTCAACGGGGGCGGGACCTCGTCAAGCAGATCATCACCTTCAGCCGGCAGAGAGAACAGGAGCGCCGGCCCATCCGGGTCGCGCCCGTTGTCAAGGACGCCTTGAAGTTCTTCCGCTCATCGCTGCCGGCGAGCATCGAGATTCACGCGGATATCGGGGAGGACGCCGGCGTCGTCCGGGCCGACCCCTCCCAGATTCATCAGATCCTGGTGAACCTCTGCGTCAACGCGGCGCATGCCATGCGGGAACGGGGCGGCCTCCTGGAGGTTGCGTTGAGGGCCGTGGAGGTCGACGCCCCCATGGCGGCGAAACACCAGGAGCTCCGGCCCGGCCCCTACGTGCGCCTCGTCGTGAGCGACAATGGGTGCGGCATGACGCCCGATGTCGCGGAGCGCGCGTTTGATCCCTTCTTCACCACGAAGGCGCCCGGAGAGGGTTCCGGTCTGGGGCTGTCGGTCGTCCACGGCATCGTCCAGAGCTACCGGGGCGGCATCATCGTTTACAGCGAACCCGGCCGGGGCTCGACATTCAGCGTCTTCCTGCCGCGGGCCCAGGGGGAACAGGAGCCGGCACCGGGCAAGGCCGAGATCGTCCGCGGCGCCGGCGAAAGGATCCTGCTCGTCGAAGACGAGGCCGTCCAGCTCCAAAGCTTCGCGGCGATGCTGGAGCGCCTCGGGTACGCGGTGACGGCCAAAGAGGACAGCGGCGAGGCCTTGGCGGTTTTCGAGGCCGGCCCCGGTGATTTCGATTTGATCATCACCGACCAGACCATGCCAAAGATATCGGGACGCCAGCTTGCCGAGGCCATCCTGCGGATCCGGCCCGGCACGCCGATCATCCTCAGCACCGGGTTCAGCGAGCTGGTGGACCGCGAGAAGGCCAAAGCCATCGGCATCCGGGAGTTCATCTTCAAGCCCTTCTCGCTGCGCGACATCTCGACGGCGATCCGCCGTGTCCTGGAGGGCCGGGGGATCGCGAAAGCGGAGAGCGCACGCTCTGAGAGGCCGAAGAGAGGCTAGCGCGGCCGATAACGCCGGGCGTGAATCCCAGAAAGGGGGCTCGTTTACTCGTACCTGAGCGAGACGATCGGGTCCATGCGCGCGGCCTTCTGGGCCGGGAAGATCCCGAAGGACAGCCCGATGGCGATCGATACGCCCAGGCCGAGCCCGACCGACCACCAGGACACCGCCGCCGGCAAAGGTGTCGCCACCTTGACCAGCAGGGCGATGCCGAACCCGAGCAGAACCCCGATAAGCCCGCCGCCGGTCGTCAGGACGATGGCCTCGATCAGGAACTGCTTGAGGATGTCGCCGCCCCTGGCCCCGATGGCCTTGCGGATGCCGATCTCCCGCGTCCGCTCCTTGACCGAAACGAGCATGATGTTCATGACCCCGATCCCCCCGACGACGAGGCCGATCGAGGAGATGACGATCATAACGAGGAAGGCCGCGCCCGTGATCTGCTTGTAGAGACTGATCAGGGTGTCGGTCGTCATGACCGCGAAGTCGTTGGGTTTTCCATAGGGAACTTTGCGCCGGACGCGCAGGATGTCGCTGATCTGCTGGATGGTTTCGTCGAGCGTCCCGGGGGTCTTGGGCACGGCGATGATTTCGAGCCGGTCCTTCTCGTAGGCGAAATACTTCATGAGGGTCGTCACGGGCAGGCCGACGAAATTGTCCCGGCTCTGGCCGAACACCTGGCCCCGCTTATTGAGCACGCCGACGACGGTGAAATTCTCGTTACCGACCCGGATCTCCTTGCCGAGGGGATTGAGGTTCGGGAACAGGCTGTCGGCGAGCTCCGAGCCCAGGAGGCAGACCCGCGCACTGTGGGCGAGCTCGGCCTCGGTGATGAACCGGCCCATCTTCGGAAGGTAGACGGACATGACGGTCGGCCACTTTTCATTCATGCCGACGACCATCGCGTTGTCGACCTTGTTGTTCATGTACTTGATTTCGACCTGCTCGAAGACGCTGACGCTGACGCTGACGGCGACGGCCTTGACGAGCGTGGCCTCCTTTTCGAGGGCCTTGGCGTCGTCGAAGGTCAAGTCCTTCCGCGTCCGCATCTCCTCGTCCATGCGGCCCATCTGGGCCGGCTCGTATTTCATGATCCCGATGATGTCCGACCCGACGGATTGGAGCTCCCGCATGAAGGATTTATTCAGCCCCTGGATGACCGAAACCATGCCGATGACCGTCATGACGCCGATGATGATCCCCAGGGTCGTCAGGAACGAGCGGAGCTTGTGGGTGCGGAGCGAGTCGATGGCCATGCCGAAAATCTCGCGGACGATCTGGAGTCTCATTGTTCCGACCTCAGGGCTTCGACCGGGTCGAGCTTGGCCGCCCGGTTGGCGGGGTAGATCCCGAAAAACAGCCCCAGCGACCAGGACATGACGATCGCCAGGGCTACCGAGGCGGGATCGACGCTCGAGGGCATGGACGTCGTCGCGGACACGATCTTCGCCACGGAGAAACCCAGAAGGATGCCGATGATGCCGCCGACGGCGGAGATCACGGAGGACTCGATGAGAAACTGGAAGAGGATGTCGCGGCGCCGGGCGCCGACGGCCATGCGGATGCCGATCTCCTTGGTCCTCTCCGAGACGGAGACGAACATGATGTTCATGATGACGATCCCGCCGACGATCAAGGCGATGGACGAAATGGCGATCATGGCGAAATAGATGCCCGACGTGGCCGTCTTGTAGAATTGAATGAAGGTCTCGGAGGTCGCGATCGAAAAATCATCGGGGTCCTTGTAGGACCTTTTCCGCCATGACCGGAGGATCGTGCGGACCTCCTCTTCGGCCCGGACCATGTCCTCCTGGGACTTGGTGTGGATATTGATGTTGATCGAGCGCCGGGAGCCGTAGATCTTCATGAAGGTCGTGATCGGGATCCGGACGTAGTTGTCCTGGCTGAAGCCAAGGAGCTTCCCGATCTTCTTGCCCGTGCCGATGACCAATAAATTCTGGGTCCCGACCTTGATCCACCGGCCCAGGGGGTCAATGGTCGGGAAGAGCTTCTCCACGACATCGGACCCGATGATGCAAACGGGCCGGGAATTGGTTTCGTCCTGACTCTGGATGTGCCGGCCGCTCTCGAGCTCGAGGGTCGAGCCGATCTCATGGCTGTTATAGGTGACGCCCCGAATTTCCGTGTTCTTCAGGGACTGGTTGCCGAACTTGACGTTCTGCTCGGTGCTCGTGGTCGCCCCGACGAGCTCGCACGACTTGCACCGGTCGCGGAGGAGCTGAGCCTCGACCAGGGTCAGGTCCTTGCGCTTCATCTGTTCGCGGAATTCCTTGAGGGACGTGCCCATCATCGAGAACTTCTGGACGGAGAAGTCGTTCGCGCCGTAGAAGGACATCTTGGTGTAGACGTAGTTGTTGAGCCCCTGGATGACCGAAACGACCGCGATGACGGTCAGGACGCCGATCACGATGCCGAGAAGAGTCAGAAAAGAGCGCAGCTTGTTGGCCCGGAGGGACAGCCAGGCCATAGATAGGGATTCTCGAACCTGTAATTTGGCCATGGTCAATTCACTATTCTACACGATTCATACGGAGCGGAGAAGAAAAGGTTCAAGGGCCAGCCCCCCCAGCCCTTCTATCGTTCCGTAAATACCGCTTCATCCGTCTTGGGTTGGGCCGTCTTGACAAGTTTTCAAGCTGTCGGGATAATGGGTGAGGCGTCCGGGGGCGAACGGTCCGGACGTTTCCCGGGTTTGAGGCCATGGCCGATGAGGCCAAGCCCCTTGAACAGGCGGCTGGCCCGGGCAAAGGGAGTCCACGCATGAAAAAAACGGCCACAATTTTCCTCGTTGCCGTCTTGGTCCTGGCCTTCACCAGCCAGGCCCAGGCGGCCGTCGGGATCTATTTCGGGCTCCAGGGAGGCTGGGCCCAGGAGACGGCCAGTTTCAGCAACATCACGTTCAACACGGACTCGTCCTTCCTCTATGGGGTCAAGGCGGGGATCAGAATCTTCACGCTGGCCGTCGAGGTCAATTATTACCAGGTGGCCCACAACCTCGACCCCAGCAACCCCGTCGATACTTTCCCGGCCAGGAAGGTCGACTATAATTACGCCGGGATCAATGTCCGCTGGATCCTTCCCCTCCTCTTCCTGAACCCCTACTTAACGGGAGGCTACGGGTACTATTCTGCCGACATCCAGAGCATCGACACGAAGAGGGATGGAGGGTTCAACATCGGCGCCGGGTTGGAAATCATGCTCGGCCGGAGGTTCGCGGTCGCGGCCGAGGGCAAGTACCAGAAGGTCAAGATCGCCGTATCTGGGGCCACGACAGGCACGCTCTCCAGCGGCCAGTTTACCGTGAGCGGCGGCTTGAACTTCTATTTTTAGCCCTCGGACTTTCACCGGGCCCCGTCATGCTCGTCCGCCTGAATAAGTTCCTGGCCCACTCGGGGGTCTGTTCGCGCCGCGAGGCCGACCGTCTGATCGAGGCGGGCGGGATCAGGGTCAACGGCCGGGTCGTGGACGAGCTCGGCTACAAAATCGATCCCGACCGGGACCGGGTCGATGTCAGCGGCCGGAGGGTCAGGGGAGGGGACGACCGGCCGGTGTACATCCTGCTCTACAAGCCCGCCGGCCGGGTCGTCACGGTCAAGGACCCCTTCGGGCGGCCCACAGTGATGGACCTCCTGCCGAAGCTCCGCACGCGGGTCTATCCCGTCGGACGCCTGGACGCCGAGAGCGAAGGGGCCCTGCTCCTGACAAATGACGGTGATATGGCCTACCGCCTCACCCATCCCAAACACGAGATCGGCAAGGTCTACGAGGTCCGTGTGGACGGGGAGCCGTCCGGGGACGACCTGGACAAGCTCAGGAAAGGCGTCTTCCTCGAAGGCCGGAGAACGGCGCCGGCCCGGGTCCAGGTGCTGCGGCGCGGCCCGCGCCGGACGTTCCTCAGGATCGAGATCCACGAAGGCCGGAAGCGCGAGATCAGGAAAATGTTCGAAGCCTTGGGATACGAGGTTTCGGGCCTTCTGCGCGTTCAATTCGCCGGCCTGACCCTCGAGGGGCTCAAGCCGGGCCAGTGGCGCTACGTGAAAGCCCGGGAAATCGCGAACCTGCGGAGGCTCGCCGGGCCCGCCTCTGCCGCCTAGGAACTCAGCGGCTCGCCGTCCTTGCCTTTCTCCTCGGCCTCGGAGAAGGCCTTCAGGCCCCGGGCCAGCCGCTGGAGCTCCCGGTCCACGAGGAAGTGAACGGTCCCGTCCTCGTATGTCCCGTCCTCCCGGGCCGCGCCAGCCTCGACGCCCGTCAGGATCTCGATCCCGTCATCGATGGTTTTGACCGGGTAAATGTGGAATTTCCCCGCCTTGACGGCGTCGACCACATAGGTCCGGAGCATCAGGTTCTGGACGTTTTGATGAGGGATGACGACGCCCTGGGTCCCCGTCAGTCCCTTGGCGCGGCAGACCTCGTAGAATCCCTCGATCTTCTCGTTGACGCCGCCGATGGCCTGGATCTCGCCCTTCTGGTTCAGGGACCCGGTGACGGCGATGTCCTGGCGGAGGGGGAGCCCGGAGAGGCTGGACAGGATGGCGTAGACCTCGGTGGATGAGGCGCTGTCGCCGTCGACGCCGCCGTAGGATTGTTCGAAGGCCAGTGATGCCGAAAGGGTGAAAGGCCGGCGGGTCGCATATTTTCCCCGGAGGTAGCCGCCGAGGATCAGGACCCCCTTGTTGTGCGTGGGTCCGCTCATGTCGGCCTCCCGCTCGATGTTGATGACGCCGGCCCGGCCCATGGCCGTCCGGGCGGTGATCCGCGTCGGCTTGCCGAACATGAACTGGCCCATGTCGTACACGGACAGGCCGTTGACCTGGCCGACGACGGCGCCCCCCGTGTCGATCATGATCGTCCCTTCGTCGATCATCTCCTGGATTTTGTCCTCGATCAGGCTGACCCGCTCGAAGCGCTCGTCGACGGCCTTCTCCACGTCGGCGCGGCCGACGGAGGACTTGCCCTCCTTCCGGGCCCAGTAGCAGGACTCGCGGACGACGTCGGCGATGACGTGGAACCGGGTCGAGAGCTTTTTCTGGCGCCCCGCGACCCGGGTGGCGTATTCGATGAGGGCGGCGATCCCGTCCTTCGCGAAGGGTGAAAGCCCGTCCTCAGTGCAGATCTTCTTGATGAACCGGATGTAGTCGCCGATGGCCGCCGCGTCCTTCGGCATCTCCGAATCGAACTCGGCCTTGATCTTGAAGATCTTCTTGAAATCCTCGTCCTGGAAGTAGAGGAGGTTGAAAATGTAGAAGTCGCCGATCATGACGACCTTGACGTCGGACTTGATGGACTCGGGCTTGATCCGGGGGCCGGAGAAAAAATACATCGACAGATAGTTCTGGATCTCGAAGATCTGGTTGCGGAGGGTCCTTTTGAGGGTCGTCCAAACGCCGGGCTCGACCAGGGCGTCCAGGGCGTTGATGACGAGGTATCCCCCGTTGGCCTTGAGGAAGGACCCGGCCTTGATCATCGTGAAATCGGTCTGGCCGAGGCCCATCCGGGAGTAGGAGAATTCGATCGACCCGAAGAGGTTCGGGTAGGTTGGGTTGGTCTCCATGACGACCGGGGCCCCTTTCTGGTCCGAGTTGTCGACAAGGAGGTTGACCCGGTATTCATGGAACTCGTCCGCCGGCTCCTTTTCCTTGTCCTCTTTTTTCTGGTTCTTGAAAAGGTCGATCGTCTTGACGAGGTTCTGCTCGACCTCGGTCAGGTAGGCCGCGATCTTCGGGGAGGGGAACTTCGTCCGCATCTCGTCGATGGCGCCCTTGATGAGCGGGGAGATGGCTTCCTCGTCCCATTTCTTGAGAAGCGTCCGCGTTTCCTCGTCGATCTCCTTGAGCTTTTCGAACAGGGCCTCGAGCTCGATCGTCAGCTCCGCGTATTTCGCGCGGAGTTTCTCCAAGGTCTCCTTGGGAATCTTTTTTTCCTTGACCAGGCCCTCGATTTTGTTGAAAGGGATGGGTTGGCCCTCGATGACCGGGATGAGGTCCGGCCGGGTGAACAGACCCATCTGGACCTGGATCACGGAAAATCCCTCTTCCGCCACCTCCTCCTCGAAGTGCTGGAGGAGGTCCCGCTGCTTTTTCTGCTGGGACTCGACGGTCGCGTCCCGCTTTTCCGTATAGTACTGGCTCTTGAGGAGGTTCGGGATGCTCGTCCGGAGCATGTCGATGAGCTTCTCCATAGCCTCGCTGAAGAGCTTGCCCTGTGCGGCCGGGAGGGTGATGAGGACCGGCTCGTCGGGGTTCTTGAAGTTGTTGACGTAGAGGATATCGTCCGGGGTTTTCTCGCCCTTTTCGAGCTGCTCCAGCAATTGCTTGATCGTCGTCGTCCGGCCGGTGCCGACCATGCCGGTGATGAAGATGTTGTAGCCGAGGCTCTTGATGTCCAGGCCCGTCTGGATGGCCTTGAGGGCCCGCTCCTGCCCGATGATGTCCTCGCAGGCCGGGGCCTCGTCGCTTGACGAGAAGGGGATTCCCTCGGGGCAGCAGGTCCAGCGTAGTCGGTCGGGGGAGAGCTCTTCGAACGAGGTCTTGGTCTTCATCATCCACTCCTTTTCGGGACGGGCGCCCGCCCCTCTGAAAAGCCAAAATATCATAATCCGCCTGTTTCCTCAATCCCCTTCGCGGGATTCCGCGGACGCGAGTCCGTGGAGCTTCAATCCGGGGCGGCCGGCCTTTCTTTTTGATGCAAAAGACCCCGACATCTGCTAAAATAGGCCTCACCAGGACTCGGGAAGGAGAGGCCATGAACGGTGTGACCGTCCGCAAGGTAGAAACAGGCGGGGACCTCAGGAACTTCATCCGATTCCCCTGGAAAGTCTACAAGGATGACCCCCGCTGGGTGCCGCCGCTCATCATGGAGATGAAGGACAGGCTCAATCGCCGGAAGCATCCCTTTTTCGGGCACGCGGAAGCGGACTATTTCCTGGCCTGCCGCGGGCCGGAGACCGTAGGCCGCATCGTAGCGTTGGTCGACTGGAACCACAACGAATCCCATGGTGAAAAAACGGCCTTTTTCGGCCTTTACGAAAGCTTCGACGACGTCGGGACGGCCCGGGCCCTTATCGATGCGGCGGCCGCCTGGGCCGCGGAGCGGGGCATGAACCGGCTCCGGGGCCCGGTAAACCTCTCCATGAACGATGAGTGCGCCTTTCTTCTCGAGGGATTCGACTCCCCCCCGGTCGTCATGATGCCCTACAACCCGCCTTATTATCTGAGCCTCATGGAGCAATGCGGCCTGGTCAAAGCCAAGGACCTCTACGCGTTCCTCAAGGGCCGGAACAGGCACCTTTCGGCCAAGGTCGAGGGATTTCTCGCGGGCCTCCGCAGTTCGAAGCAGTTCACCCTCAGGGCCGCCACAAAGGCCAGACTGCGGGACGACGCCTTGAACATCGCCAAGATTTACAATGCCGGCTGGCGGAACAACTGGGGCTTCGTTCCGTGGACCGACACGGAAATGAAACACATGGTTAAAAACCTGGCCACGTTCGCCGACCTGGACCTGGTCATTTTCGCGGAGCACAAGGGCCAGACGGTCGGTTTCGCGTCCGCCCTCCCCGATTTCAACCAGGTGTTCATCAAAATGAACGGCCGGCTCTTCCCCTTCGGGCTCTTCAAGTTCCTGGCCGGAAAGCGCAAGATCACGGGCGTCCGGGCGATCGTCTTCGGCGTCGTCCCCGAATTCATGCACACGGGGCTGGCGTATCTCCTCTACGACGAGTTCGAAAAGGCCATCATCCGGAAGGGTTACGACTGGTGCGAACTCTCCTGGCAGCTCGAGGACAACGAGGCCATCAACAGGTTCGCGGTTTCGATCGGGGCGAACCTCTATAAAAAATACCGGATCTATGAAAAACAGATCACACCCGCAGGAGCGTGAAGACAATGAAAATCCACCAAGGAAAGCTTCAGGCCAAGGGATTCAAGATCGCGATCGTCGTCAGCCGGTTCAACAGCTTCATCTCGGAACGGCTGCTCGAAGGCGCGCTGGAGGCCCTGCAGAAGACGGGCGCCCAGGAGGCCGACCTCACGATCTATAAGGTTCCGGGCTCGTTCGAGGTCCCGCTCGTCGCCAAGAAAATCGCCAAGGCCAAGACGGCCGACGGCATCCTTTGCATCGGGGCCCTCATCCGCGGGGACACGCCCCACTTCGACTATCTCAGCGCCGAGGTGACCAAGGGCCTCGCCCAGATCGCCATGGACGACGGCGTCCCGGTCTCCTTTGGGATCCTGACCGTGGACACGGTCGAGCAGGGGATCGAGCGGGCCGGCACCAAGGCCGGGAACAAGGGCTACGACGCCGCCTTCGCCCTGGTCGAGACGCTGACCCTGATCAAGGATTCGGGGCTTCGCTGAGCGGCCCCCCCGAGAGTACGCCATGGGCAAACGCCGGAAATCGCGGGAGTGCGCCCTCCAGATGCTCTTCATGATGGAGTTCAACGCGGCCGACCCGCGGGCGCTGGTCCGGCAGTACTGGGAATACCAGAAGACGACGGCCGATGTCCGGGAGTATGGGAGCTGGCTGGTCGACCGGATCCAGGAACGGCGCGAAGAGATCGACCAAACCATCCAGGCGGCTTCGAAAAACTGGCGCCTGACCCGGATGGGGGTCGTCGACCGCAACATCTTGAGGATCGCCGTCTGCGAGCTCCTCTACGAGCCGGCCCTCGTCCCGGCCATCGTGATTAACGAGGCCATCGAGATCGCCAAGCGCTACGGCGGCCAGGAGTCGGCGACGTTCGTCAACGGCCTCCTCGACGCCGTCCGGAAACATCTGGCGCCGGGCCCCGCGGCCCAAGCCGGAGCCGGCCAAAAAGGAAGTCATGAGCAAGAAAGAGGACATCCAGGAAAAAGGACCAGAGCCGCCGCAGCCCGAAGAGCGGGACACTGACCAGGAGATCGCCCGCCGGGAGAAGCTCCGCCGTCTCGCTGAAGAGGGGATCCCCCTCTTCCCCTACAAGGCCGGGCAGACGCATTCCGTCCACGAAATTGTCGGGGCCTATGCGTCCCTCTCCAAGGAGGAACTCGAGGACAAGAAGCCGGCCGTCGAGGTCCCGGGCCGCATCCTCTCCATCCGCAAGATGGGCCGGGCGACGTTTTTCCACATCTCCGACGGCCGGGCCAGGCTCCAGGTGTACATCCGTGAGGACGTCGCGGGGGCCAAAGCCTACGAGCGTTTCACGCTGATCGATCTCGGCGATATCCTCGGGGTGCGCGGGACGCTGTTCAAGACCCGGACCGGGGAGCTCACGGTGCTCTGCGAATCCTACACGTTCCTGGCCAAGTCCCTCCACCCGCTTCCGGAGAAATGGCACGGCCTCCAGGACGTCGAGCTCCGCTACCGGAGGCGGTACCTCGACCTCATCATGAACCCGGAGGTCGGCGAAGTCTTCCGTCTGCGGAGCGCCATCGTGGCCTATACCCGCCGCTTTTTCGACGCCCGCGGCTTTATCGAAGTCGAGACGCCGATGATGCACCCCATCCCGGGCGGCGCCCTGGCCCGGCCTTTCAAGACGTTCCACAACGCCCTCGGCCTGGACCTCTATCTGCGCATCGCGCCCGAGCTCTACCTGAAACGGCTCGTCGTCGGCGGATTCGACAAGGTCTACGAGATCAACCGGAATTTCCGGAACGAGGGGATCGACGCCCAGCACAACCCGGAGTTCACCATGCTCGAGTTCTACGAGGCCTACAAGGATTATTACGACATGATGGACCTGACCGAGGAGCTCTTGACCGGGATGGCCCTCGACCTCATCGGCCGGGAGGACGTTCCTTTCGGAGAGCATGTGATCTCGTTCAAAAAGCCCTACAAGCGGCTGACGTTCATGGACGCCTGCGTCCACTACAGCGGCCTGGCCCCCAGCCGGTTTGCCGACCGCAAGGGGATCCAGGAGTTCGCGGGGACGCTGGCCCCCGAAAAAAAGCCGCTGACCTTCGGCAAGGCCCTCGACGTCATATTTGACAGGTTCGTCAAAGACAGCATCGTCCAGCCGACGTTCATCACCAACCCGCCCAAAGAAATCTCGCCGCTGGCCAAAACGTCCCGGGACAATCCCGAGGAAGCCGAGAGGTTCGAGCTGCTCGTCGCGGGCATGGAAATCGCCAACGCCTTCTCCGAGCTCACCGACCCCGCCGAGCAGCGGGCCCGCTTCGAGGAGCAGGCGGAGGAAAAAAAGAAGGGGGACGAGGAGTCACACGCCGTGGATATGGACTATGTCGAGGCCCTCGAATACGGCCTGCCGCCCGCGGGCGGGGAGGGAATCGGCATCGACCGTCTGACCATGATCCTGGCCAACAGGAAATCCATCCGGGAGGTCATCCTGTTTCCCCTCCTGCGGCCGAGATGAGAAAACCCGGATGGCGGTTGAACGGCGCTTGAGGCCCCGATGACTTTCGAACTTTTCGTCGCCCGCCGCTACCTCACGGCCCGGAGGAAGCAGGCCTTCATCTCCCTCATCACCTTGATCTCCGTCCTGGGTATCATGATCGGCGTCGCGGCCCTGGTCATCGCCATCGCTCTCATTACGGGGTTCCAGGAGGACGTCCAGGCCAAGATCCTGGGGGCCACGTCCCACATCATGGTCCAGGACCTCTCAAACGAGGGCTTGGCCGGGTACCGCGCGGTCGGCGACAAGATCCAGGCCGATAAGGGGGTCCTTTCGGTGACGCCCGTCGTGTATAGCGAGGTCCTCATCTCGGGACTGGCCAAGAGCAAAGGGGCCCTGTTGAAGGGCATCGATTTCAGCCGGGAGCTCCCCGGCGCCGCCTGGCTCCAAAGGCTCGAAGCCGGCGCGATCCCGGGGCAGGGCGGTCAACGCGAGGGCATCCTCCTCGGGCGGGAACTCGCCTTCACGGTCGGCGCACAGGTGGGGGACCTGGTGGACATCGTCACGCCCTCCGCGAACCTCTCGCCCATGGGTCTCATGCCGAAACGTCGGCGGTTCCAGGTGACGGGGATATTCAACACCGGACTCTACGAGTTCGACGCCAACACGGCCCTGGTGTCCTTGTCAACGGCCCAAAAGCTCCTCGGCATCGAGGACAAGGTGAGTTTTCTCCAGGTCAAGATCCGGAACATTTTCGAGGCTCCGGCCATCGCCGAACGGATCAAGAAGGGGCTGAACCACACGGTTTACGTGACGACCTGGATGGAGCTTAACAAGAACCTCTTTTCCGCCCTTAAACTTGAAAAGAACATCATGTTCCTGACCATCACCCTGATCGTCATCGTGGCGGCCCTGAACATCATCGCCACGCTGATTCTCATGGTCATGGAAAAGACGAGGGACATCGGGATCCTCATGGCCATGGGGGCCACCCCCCAGAATGTCCGCCGGATCTTCTTTTACCAGGGGGCGCTCATCGGCGTCCTGGGCACAGGGCTCGGGGCCGTCCTAGGGCTGGCCTGGTGCTGGCTGGCCAACACGTTCCAGCTGATCAGGATCCCGGTCGATATCTACCAGATCTCGTTCGTCCCCTTCCGGCTCAGGCCTCTCGACTTCCTGGCCATCGTCGGCGTGACCCTGGTCATCAGCTTTGTTTCGACACTCTTTCCGGCCCGGCGCGCCTCCAAGGTCGACCCGGTCGTGGCGTTGAAATATGAATGACATCGTCCTGAAGGCCGAAAACCTGGGGAAATCGTATCCCCTGCCCAAAGGGGTCCTGCGCGTCTTCGAAGGTCTCGGCCTCGAGCTCAAGAGGGGGGACCTGGCGGCGATCACGGGCGCCTCCGGCGTGGGGAAGACCACCCTCCTCAATCTTCTGGGGGCGCTGGACCGGCCGTCGGAAGGCCGTGTGATCATAGACGGCGTGGATCTTTTCTCGAGAACGGAGCGGGAGGTCGCGGCCATCCGGAACAGGAAAATCGGCTTCGTTTTCCAGTTCTATCACCTCCTACCCGAGTTCTCCGCCCTGGAGAACGTAAGTTTTCCGCTGATGATCCAGGGCCTCGACCGCGGAGAGGCGTTCGCCAGGGCCGCCGCGGTCCTCAAAGAGGTGGCCCTCGAGGAGAAGGCCGATTCCCGGCCCAGACAGCTCTCCGGCGGCGAACAGCAGCGGGTCGCCATCGCCCGGGCGCTGGTGAGCGACCCCACCCTCCTCCTCGCCGACGAGCCCACGGGGAACCTGGACTGGAAGTCGGGAGAAATGGTCCTCCGCCTGATCCTCGACCTCCACGCGAGGAAAGGCCTGTCCTCGATCATCGTCACCCACAACGATAAGATCGCCCGGTACTGCCACAAGCTCTATCTCATGGAGGCCGGGGAACTGAAACTTTTGTCCTCGACGCCGAGTTAAGGTCTTTGTGACGATAGAGTCTCCCCGGTCAGCCCTGCCCTGGCGCCTTGCCGCCCGCTTCCGCCGCTTTTTGAAAAACGGGGGAGAATATGGTATAAGGATGACGAAATGAAGAAGTTTGCCTTGGTCCTGCTCCTGGCCCTAATCCCCGGCATCGTGTACGCGCAGGAAATTTTGGAAAAGATCGAGGTCGCGGGAAACGACCGGGTCACACCCGAAACCATCCTGTACTACGTTTCCCTCCGCGAGGGGGACTATTTCACCGAAGACCAGGTCCGGAGGGATTTCCGCGTCCTCTGGTCCACGGGATTTTTCGCCGACCTCAAGATCGAAGAGATCCAGGGCACGCGGGGAAAGATCCTGCGGATCACGGTCGAGGAAAACCCGATCGTCAAGGCCGTGACCTACAAGACCGGGTCCAAAGTCAAAGAAAACGACATCGTCAGCAAGCTCAAGGAGAAGGACCAATACATCCTGCCGTACTCCTATTACAGCCCCGCCAAAATCGAAAAGGTGAAAAAGACCATCACTGAACTCCTCAGCGAGAAAGGCCTGCTCGCGGCCAAGCTGGACACGGAGGTCAAGAAAGCGGGCAAGAACGAGGTCGAGGTCCTCATCAAGATCGACGAAGGCCCCAAGGTGCGCGTCGGCGACGTCGTCTTCCAGGGGGACACCAAGCTCCCGGCAAGCGCGCTCAAGTGGGCCATGAAGGACAACCGGCCCCACACGTTCTTCAACTGGATCGCCGGCAAGGACGTCTACAAGCAGGGCCGGATTAAAGATGACATGGACTTGATCAAGAAGAAGTATCAGGAAGACGGATACATGGAGGCCACCGTCGGCGAGCCCCGGGTCGAGGAGATCACGAGGCGGGCCTTCCCGTTCCGCACACAGAAGATGATGCGGCTCATCATCCCCGTCAATCCCGGCTATCTTTACCGCGTCGGCGAAATCCGGATCGAGGGCAACAAGGCCTTCGCCGCCAAGGGGCTGCGGACGATGGTCAAGCTCCAGCCCGGCGAGGTCTACAACACGAAAATGCGGGAGAAGACCGTCGAAGACATGTCGGAAGTCTACCGCAACTACGGCTACCTCTACCAGCAGATCACGCCCGTCGAGAATCTGGACCCGAAAAATAAGGTCGTCAACGTCACCTTCAATATCTTCGAAGGGGACATCGTCTACCTGAACCGCCTCGAGTTCCGGGGCAACGTTTACACCAAGGACAAGGTCATCCGGCGCGAAATGCTCCTCATCGAAGGGGAGCGGTTCAGCCTGGCCCGGTTCAAGGACAGCCTCCTGCGAGTCAAGCAGCTCGGGCTCGTCGACGTCGAGAAGGAGCCCGATTTCAAGACGAACCCGGACGATCCGACGAAGCTGGACCTCACCGTCAACGTCAAGGAGCTGCAGCGGAACAACATCCAGTTCTCGGCCGGCTACAGCGGCTACGACGGGACGTTCGTCGCCGCCAGCTACTCCACCGTGAACTTTCTCGGGGCCGGCGAGAATCTGGAAATCACGGCCCAGACCGGCAAGCGGGTCCGAAACTATATGTTCGGGTTCACCGAGCCCTACCTCTTCGACCAGCCCATCACCGCCGGCTTCAATATTTATGACCGGTACTACGATTACAGCAGCCTGGGGTTGTACACCCAAAAATCGACGGGCATCGACCTGACCGTCGGGGCGCGGATCCTCGGCTACTGGCGGGCGAACCTGACCTACACCATCCAGAAAGTCAAGATGGACTACCCCTCGACCTCGGCCATCCCCGTGACTCCGATCTACGGCTTCGGCACGTACTACGAGAGCTCCATCACGCCCATGATCTACCGGTCGACGGTCGACAGCCCGCTGACGCCGAGCCACGGCACCATGTACTCGGCCATGGTGAAGCTGGCGGGCGGCCCCCTCGGCGGGCAAATCAATATCATCAAGCCGCAGCTCGAGTTCGCCCACTACCAGCCGGTTATCGGCAAGCAGGTCATCGGCTTGCACGCCGAGTACCAGTTCATCCTCTCTTACCAGAATTCGCAGATTCCCTACTGGGAAAGATTTTTCCTCGGAGGGGAGCGCTCGATCCGGGGCTACGACGTCTACACGATCGGGCCGCGGAACGAGCAGGGGATCAACTTGGGCGGCGATAAGGCCTTTTATTTCAACGCCGAGTACATCATCCCCATCGGGGGACCCCTGTACGGCATTTTCTTTTATGACCTGGGCAACGCCCTCAACGCCGGCCAGACATTCCGGCGCGACAATCTGTACACGTCGGCGGGCTTCGAGGCCCGCATCTTCGTCCCCGCCCTGCGGGTTCCTTTCCGGCTCATCTTTGCCTACAACAACCGCAAGATCTATATCGGCCAAAGCAACTTCGCCTTCCGCTTCGCCGTCGGAACCCAGTTTTAGCGGCGCGGGGGCCAACCATATCGGGGAGGTCGGAGCGTGATCAGCATCGAGGCTATTTCCAAATTTCTGCCCCACCGTTTTCCCTTTCTTCTCATCGACAGGGTCCTCGACCTCGTGCCGGAGAAAAGCATCGTCGCCCTGAAGAACGTGACCTGCAACGAACAGTTCTTCCAGGGCCATTTTCCCGAATGGAAGATCATGCCGGGCGTCCTGATCATCGAGGCCATCGCCCAGGCAGGGGCGGTCCTGCTCTTCAATTCGATCCCCAACCCGGAGAACACCTTCGTCGTCCTGAGCAAGATCGAGAGGGCCAAGTTCAAAAAAATGGTCACGCCCGGCGACCAGCTCCGGATCGAAGTCCAGTGGATAAGGCTGAAAGGGCGGATCTCCCAAATGAGGGGGAAAGGCCTGGTGGACGGCGAGGTCGCGGCCGAGGGCGAGATCTTCGCGATGCTCCTCGATGCTAAGGACATGCCGGCCAAAAAATAGGGGAACGTGACGGCGGACCTCCGCCGGATATTCAGAGCCGGGCCCTGCGCGGTCTTTTCCAGAAAAAAACGCGACGGGGAGAACTCCGCGACCGGACCGGCGGTTGCCCGTTAGGCGACCGCCGGTCCTGCCCGGAGAAAAAGCGCGGTTACTTATTCATCGCGAAGAGCGAATCCTCGAGGTTGTTGTTGAAGGTGATCTTGGTGAAGGTGATCTTGAGGTAGTCGGTGCCGTCCACGACCTGCCGGATGGCATGGGGGACCATGGACTGCCCGACCTTCCGGTAGTCCGAAGGATAGCTTTCGCTCTTGGACTCCGTGCCCGTCGGTCCGAGGGCCATCGTTTCGACCTTGTAGGGCAAGGAGGTCGCCGGGTCGATATAAATCGTCGTCTTGTGGCCGTCGGCGTTGGTCTGTTCGAGGACGACGTATTCCTTGTCCTCCAGCTTGACCTTCGGCTTGACGGCGTAGGTGATGCCGTACTTCTGCGGGTTAAGCAGCGCGTCATTCCCCATGGCCTGGCGGGCCATTTCCTTGGCTTGGGCTTCGGGGGATTCCTCCACCGCGCCGGTCTGGAAATTCGTGCCCCAGGCCTTCTGGCCGTCATAGGCTTGAGTGATCACCTGGCCCATGACCTCGATGTCCATCCTCATTTTGTTGGGCTCCTTCATGTACTGCGTGAAGGTCCCCTGCATGCCCATCGTCGTGAGCTCGAGGTTGCCCGTGCTCGTGGTGTCTTTGATGGTCTCCAGGTACTTGCGGCCGCCCTGGGCGTCGATCATCTTCTTCACGACATCCTGGGCCGTCTGGCCATAACCTGGAAGGGCCGCGAGGGAGACCAGGAGCAGTGCGGCCATGGTCCACGCAAAGAGTTTCTTCATTGACTTCCTCCTATATAAGGTTTGTTTCTTGGGATCATGCTTTCAGGGCGTTATTGATATACGGCTATTTTAGATGAAAGTTCTGCTTTTGCCAAGAACCATCGACCGCCCGTCTCCATTCTCCTTGCGGGACATTCCCCCTGCGATCCCCGGCCTCGGCCACAAGGGCCTGCTAATGTCTAAATGCCATTTATTAGAATACTGTTTGGATCGATCTGATATCAGTTTTCATTAATAAAATATTTATTATGAGAGGATTAGATCATGATAGCGCAGAATTATCAAATATACATATGTATCTAAACAGGACATTCAAAAATAGTCAATTAAATTTTTTTCTTGACCTTAGGCAATAATTAGAAGTATAATCTATATGTCCTAATATAGGACATATATTGAAGGTGAGGGAATACCTCTGACCTGTCTTGGAAACCCAAAATGGCCCGTCTTCTCAGCCTGATCGTGTGTTCAAACCTCGAGCGAGAGGTCAGGGCTATCTCCGGACTTCCTGAATTCAAAGACGTCAGTTTCCTCCCCCTCAACGTGCGATGCGACCAGGTCGAAGCCCGCTGGGAAGGCCTCGGCGATACGGTCCAGGCCCACGTGAGAGACGGGCACCCCGTATGCCTGGTGGGGAGTTTTTGCCTGACCCAGGCCACGGCGCATCTTGGGACACAGGGAATCTGCTCGACGGCCCAAAAGAGCCAATGCTTCGAATGGATCGCGGACAAGGACGTCCTGGACCATCTCCTCCAGGATGAGGCCCTCCTTATCCTGCCTGGATGGCTCAAGAACTGGGAACAGCATGTCGATGCACTGTGGCCCTCGGACCGCAAAAAGGCCCAGGCGTTCTTCCGGGAATCCGCGAAAAAGGCCGTTCTCCTCGATACGGGCGTCTACCCGAAGATCGAGAGCGACCTCAGGGATTTCGCCAAGTTCATGCGCTTCCCCCACGATATTTATTTTGCGGGCCTGGGGCACTTCAAAATGAGCCTCGCCGAAACCCTTCATTCCTGGCAAATGGAGAAGGAACGGGAGCGCGTCGAAGACCGGGTATCGTCCATCCGTCAGCAGATGGCCGACTACAGCCGGATCGGCCACCTGCTCGGGGCTCTGATGATGGTGCGGACCGAGGAGGAAGTCCGGGATGATATCCTCGAGGTTTTCCGTGCCCTGCTATCCCCCCAGAAAATCGCCTATCACCCCGCGGCGTCCCTTTCGCAGGGGCGCCGGGAGGTCGATTCCCCTCAGGACAGGATCCTGTCTTTGAACGCCGATTACGCCTGGACGGAAAACCGCAACGGACTTCTCCTCAAGGTCGCCAGCGGCCGGGAGATCCTCGGCATCCTCGAGCTCTCCGGGCTGCCCTTCCCCGAGCGCAGGGACCACGACCTGAACCTGGCCCTGACCCTGGTCAAGATCGCCGCCATGGCTTTCGCCAAAGCGGGCGCCCACCGGGCCCTCAGAGAGGAGCAGGCCAAGTCCCTGGCCGCCCAAGCGGCCCTCATGGCCAACGAGGAAAAAATCCGGTCATTCGAGGGCGTCCCCCTGGGGCTTTACCGGACGACGCCTTCGGGTCAGATCATCGATGCGAATCCGACCCTGGCCCGCATCCTCGGCTACCCCGACCCGGCCTCCCTCCGGAACGTCAACGCCTGGGACCTCCACCTCAGCCAAGGCGACCGCGAAAACTGGCAATCCCTGCTCGAAAGCAGCAGCTCCGCCGAGTTCGAAACCCAGCTCCGCCGGCTCGACGGCATTATCATCTGGGTCCGCGATTCCGTTCGCGCCGTCAAGGACCGCCGGGGCCAGACCCTGTTTTATGACGGGTTCATCGAGGACATCAGCAAGCGGAAGCACACCGATGCCGCGAGCTCCTGGAATATGCAGATCAAGATGTCCCTGGCGAACGTGTCCCGGCGCCTGCTCCTGCCGACGCCCATCGAAGAAATGTCCGCTCTCGTTCTCGACCATGCCCGCCGCCTGACATCCAGCCGGACCTGTTTTGTGAGCTATGCAGACCTCGATACGGGCAAACTTATCCCCGCCGCCATGACCCAGGACGCCATGGACCAGACCGCGAGGCGATCGGAGACCAACGGCACGGCCCACGCGGCTTCGGGGATCTGGCGGTGGGTCACCCACGACAAGAAACCGATCCTGACCAACATGCCCACCCTCGACCCCCGGTTCACGGGCATGCCCGAATGGCATTTCTCCGTCGGCCAGTTCCTGGCCGTGCCCGCCTTGATGGAGGGCCAGTTCGTGGGCCTCATCGCCGTGGCCAACTCCGACAACCTGTATTCGGAGAGGGATCTCGAGGCCATGGAACAGCTGGCCACGCTCTACGCGATCGCCGTCGACCGCAAGAGGAAGGAGGACGAGCTCCGGGAGATGTCGCTGACAGACGAGCTGACGGGGCTCAACAACCGCCGCGGCTTTTTCACCCTGGCCGAACAGCAGCTCAAGATCGCCAACCGTTCAAAAAAAGAGATGTTCCTTTTCTTCGCCGACCTGGACGGTCTCAAGATCATCAACGATACGTTCGGCCACGACGAAGGGGATAAGGCCCTCGTCGAAACCGCCTCGCTGCTGCGGGACGCCTTCCGCGAATCCGACATCATCGCCCGGATTGGCGGCGACGAGTTCGTCACCCTGGCCGTCGACGTCGGCGATGCGCGGGCCGCCAGCCTGGCCCGGCGGATCGGCGATAAATTCGCCGAGCGGAACGCCAAGCCCGGGCAGCGGTTTGTCCTCTCTATCAGCCATGGGATCGTCTGCTACGACCCGGAAAAGCCCTGCTCCGCCCAGGACCTGGTCAGCGAGGCCGACAAGCTGATGTACGAGGATAAGGTCGCTAAAAAAGGCCGCGGGACCGGCCGGTCGGCGGAGGGATCGCAGACACCCGCTTCCTGATCATTCCCGGCTGTAAGTCCGTGGAACTTCAGTTCCGGATCTTGTACTTGGCGATCTTGTTGTAGAGCGTCGTCCGCGATATCCCGAGGATTTTGGCCGTCTGGCGCAGGTTCCCCTTCGTCACTTTCAGGAGATAGGAAATATAGTCCTTCTCGAGGTCGTCGAGCGAGGACAGGTGCTCGCGGCCGACCAGGGCCATCGCGCCCTGCGGCGGAATGAAATCGCGGAGGTACTTGGGCAGGTTGGCGAGCTCGATGAAATCCTTCTTGCAGAGCATAGCCGAGCTCTCCAGCACGTTCTCGAGCTCCCGGACATTCCCCGGCCAGCCGTACTTGAGGAACAATTTCTGGACCTCGCGGGACACGCCCTTTAGATCCTTGGAGAACTTCTTGTTGGACCCCTGGAGGAAATGCCGGACGAGGAGGGGGATGTCTTCGAGCCTTTCCCGGAGAGGAGGGAGCTCGACGACGACCTTGTTTAGGCGGTGGAACATGTCCTCGCGGAAGGTCCCGGCCCGGACCATTTCGGCCAAGTTGCGGTTGGTGGCCGCGATCACCCGGACCTCGACGCGCCGGCTTTCGTTCCCGCCGAGCGGCCGGAACTCGTGGCTCTCCAGCACCCGGAGGAGCTTGGCCTGGACGGCCGCCGGGATCTCGGCGATCTCGTCGAGGAAAATGATCCCCCCGTCGGCTTCCTCGAACAGGCCGCGCTTGTCCCTGTCGGCGCCCGTGAACGCGCCCTTCTTGTAGCCGAAAAGCTCGGACTCGAAGAGATTCTCCGGGATGGCCGCGCAGTCGCAGATGACGAGGGGCCTGTCGCGGAACGGGCTCAGGCCGTGGAGGGCTCGGGCCACGACGTCCTTGCCCGTCCCCGTTTCGCCGACGATGAGGACGCTCGTGAAATACTTGGCGATGTTTTCCGTGAGCCCGAAAATCTCGAGCATGTAGGGATTGCGGCTGATGAGTCCCTGGAAGGCGTACTTGCGCTCGAGCTTCCGTTCGAGCTGGAACGTCTCGCGGCGGAGGCTCCGCTTCACGGATATCCTGCGGAGGATCTCCTGGAGGATGTCGTCCCGGAAGGGCTTGGGGATGAAGTCGGTCGCGCCGGCATGGATGACGTCGAGGATGGCGTCGCGGTCCAGCGGCTCCCCCCCGATGAGGACGTCGATCAGGGGGTCGAACTTCTTGAGCTTCTTGAGGGCGATGAGGGCGGCGGCGATCGAATCGCCCGAGTCGACCAGGGCCACGCGGATCCCGTTCTCACGGACGACTTTCAGGAAATCGTCGTCGGACTGGGAGAAGTAAAGGCTGAAATCGACGGCCACGGACGCCTTCTTGATCGTCTCGTAGAGCGAGAAATCGTCGGAGATGATGAGGAGATTGTTCGGCGCGTCCATCCCGATACTGCCCTTCCCTTGGCGCCCCTTATCTTAGCAACTTTGCCGGCCTCTGACAACCGGTTCTTTATTCCGTTTTCCCGACGCGGCCGGGCCTCCCGCGGACGAACGAAATGCGGACGCGGTCCTGGCTCTCCTCCTCGATCCGGACGAGGTCGAACTTGGCCTGGCTCAGGTAGTTCACGTGGGCCCGGAGATAGGCCAGGCCCTGGTCGCAGAGGAAGTTCAGCCAGGACCCGGTCGCCGTCTCGTCCATGACCTCGGGCGTCTGCTCCACGAAGGTCGTCTGCGTCCGGGCCGACATGCGGACTTCCGTGGAGGCTTTCCTTTTGGCGAAGATGTTGACCCCGTCGTAAATTTCGAGGGCGTCCATGTGCGGCGCCCAGCGGCCGGCCCAGCGGCGGTAGCGGTCGTAGAATTTCCGGTTCGAATCCCTGATCTTCGCGTCGGCCCCGAGCTCCCGGATGATGAAGCCCATGAGGTCGTCCCCGGCCTCCTTCCACTTTCCGTAGACGGGCAGGCTCAGCGTCCGGTAGTAGGTGAACCATCCCTTGGGGACCCAGTAGTCCCGGAAAAGGTAGGGGGTGTAGTTCGAGAACTGCTGAACCCACTCGTGGGAAGGGTAGCCGTGGAGGTTAAGGTAAATGTCCGGCAGCCACCTGCTATAAAGACCCGGCCGGACCGCCGCCTCCGGAAGCAGGGGCTTGGAGCCCATTTGATAGCCGATGTCCACGCCGAGGGAGCTGTACCGGCCGGCGTGCAGGCTGTGGAAGGGCTCGATTTTCTGGAGCTCGTAGGCGAGGTCGGCGCCGTCCGGGTTTTCCATGGGCTGAAGGACGAAATTCATTTTCTTCAGGGCTTCCTGATAGGCCCCGTCCCGGGCCACGAGCTCGGCGAACCTGAGGACGTAGTTCGTCGAGGAGACCTCGTTGGCGTGCTGACGCGCGGAGAGCTGGAGCGTGGGCTTGAAGGTCACCAGGCGCGCGATGGATACGTATTTCTCGATCGGAAGATACATTTCGAGCACGGGCACATCCCGGCCTTCGTACGACTGACCCCCGACGTAGCTCCGGATGACCCGGAATTGCCCGAGGCGGCGGACGATCGCTTGGCACATCGCGGGCGAAATGATCTCCCTCGTGGTGACGATGGCTTCGTCCGGCTTGGCCGTGGGGGCGCCCGGCGCGGCCCCGGCCTCGGCCGGCTTTGGGACGACGGGCACGGTCTCCTCTTTCTCCTGGTCCTGGACCCTAAGACGGACCTTGATCCGGGCCAGCCGCGGGTAGCAGAACGGGTCCTCCACCAGGCCCTTCTCGCCGGCCTTCCGGTAGGCATCCAGGATGTCGATGAGGGCCAGGTAATCCGATTCCTTGTCCCAGTCCGTCTCAAGCCAGAGCTCCTCGACGCGCCCGTCTTTGCCGTTCCAAACGAACCCCGGCAATCTGAGGTCTTTGGGTCTGAGGGTCGGGAAAACGATTTTCCTCGTGACCTCGTCCCGTCCCTTTTCTTTCCACTTGAGCGCGATCTCGGGCGATTGGCCGGGCCAGTCTTCGAAGGTGACTTTGACCCGGGCCGGCCCTCCCTCGAGCGATGGATGGATGAAGGGCAGGACGTTTCCTGGCGCGGACGACCGCGACGTGTCCGGAGGCAGCTCTTTGTCCTCGGGATCGAACCGGGTGATGCCCCGGAGAAGGTCGAGCGTATCGAAGTAGATCTCGTCATGGAGGGCTTCGAGAGAGCTGCAGACCTCTTCGTCCAGGCCGATCTTGAAGTCCGGCTCGCTGGCCCGGAGCTCGACCATGAGCCGTTTGAAGTACGGCTGCTTGGAGAAGGTCGGCTCCTGGCCCGTTTTTTTCATGATGTGGGAGTAGACCGGGCCGAGGACCTCGTTCTGATAATACGCCCAAAATTTTTCGAGGTCCGTCTGAATGTCGGTGTCCGCGAGGACACTCGTTCCCGACTCGATCCGGAGCCAGCCGCAGGTGATCCTGGCCGTGCCCCATTCGGGCAGGACGGTGAGGAGCGGGATGTCTTTTGTCCGCGGCGTAAACCGGTCCTCGAAAAGGATAGCGTTTTTCGCGTCGAAAGCCCGGACCTCGTAGACCGGCCCTCCCGGCTCCTTGATCTCGAATTCGATCCGTTCGAGCGGGATGCCGAGGTCCCTGGACAGGATCTCGTCCACGGGATACAGCTCCTGGAGCCAGCGGGCCGGCTCCGAATAGGTCCGCTTGGGCCGGGTGAGATCTTCTTTCTCCTCGGAGAACCGGATCGTCAGACGCTCGACGGCCTTCCCCTTGAGGGCGGGGAGGATTTTCTCGGTAAGCCAGAAGAACCCCTGCTTGTAGGCGGACAGGACCTCCACGTCCGGGGCCGGGGCGCCCGCCGAGGACACGGCCTGGACGACCCGGTCCTTGATGTCCCGGCGGACGCGGGGCGACTCGCTGAGGCCCAGGCTGATTTTAAGGGGGGCCGGCTTCGACCCCGGCGCCGCAGGACCCATGGCCCCGACTTTCTCTTTGATCAACGCCAGGGCGTCATCGGCCTCCCAGGTGAATTCCTTCTCCTTCTCGAAGACGGTGCGGCCCGTCCTGAGCGTCGAGCCGGAAACGGTGAGCGACGGCGTCCGGACGGCGCCCGCCAGAAGTCCGCGGACGGCCTCCTCGAATTTCTTGTTTCGCCGCGGGAGGAGGACTTGGGCGTCGAACGATTCGATGTCCCGCCCCTTGAACTCTTCGGCGAGCTTCTCGAGCTGACCCAGGAAATAAGCTTCCGCGCTCCCTTTTTCCCCCTTCAAGAATTTCTCGAAATCGGACGCCGTGTCTTTGAATTGCGGCCGCCCGTCGCCGTAGTCGTCGAAATAGGGAAACGTTCGGGCGAAATAGGACAAGGTTTTTTCGAGCCCCGCGGTCTCCGGGGCATAGAAAACGAGGGCCCCGGACTTGCCGAATGCCTTGGGAACGACGCACGCCATGCCCGACGAGCCGTCCAGGGCCGGCAGTTTCAGCTTGCCCGATTTGATGAGGTCCCGGGTGAGGGAGTTGGGGCCGACGAGGATGGGCGCCGCGAGCGACTTCCGGCTGTCCACTTCGGAATCCAGGACGACGACCGGGAAGGAGGCGCCGGCCGTGGCCAGCATCAATCGCGAAGCCAGCCCGGCGACGCCTTCTATCGCCTGTCCGGCGGGGACGACGACCGAGGCATCGAGCCCGTCCAGGATTCCATCTCTGTCCAGGTCCGAATAAAAGCCCTTGGTCGAGACGAGTCCAAGAAGGTCGAATTCCTTGCCCGCCATGTCGGCGGCCGGGCGTTCCTTGAAGGACGGAGTCAGGAGGCGCTTGGTCGATCCCGTCCTCGGCAGGGCGATCTCGGTGGTCATCGTTTCGCGCCGGAGAGCGAAAGTGACCTTCCCGCAGCCGGGGTAGGAAAGGACCTCGGTGCGCAGACCTTTCTTTTGATCCCCAAGGAGCCCGTCGAGAGAACGCACCGCCTTTTGACGGTCGCTTTCATCCGCGAAAATGACCTCGACGGTCAGGTTCTTGATCTGTCCCTGGTTGAATGCCAGGCCTTGCAGGGCGTTGGCGGCGGCGGGGCGGACGGGAAATTCGTAGAGGGCTTCGCGAACGACCGTGGCCGTCGGGTGGACGCCCTCCAGACCGACAAATTTCGCGAGGTCGGATTCGAGCGTCATATAGGTGGCGCCCGTGTCGCGGCCCCAGATTTCCCAGAAGTACGGCCAGCGCAGGAAGAACGCGCGCCCCGTCTGGAGAAGGGCCTCGCCGGAGCCGGCGATACAGGCGACGCATGTCCGGTTCTTATGGGAAAATACGAAGACCAATCCTTGGTTGGGGCCGAGGGATTCAGGGGCGATATTGCGCTCCTTGAGCGCGTCCCGGACCCAGGGCGACCCGGAGCCGACGAAAACCGGGCAGGGGAGGGCCTGCAGGTCGCCGGCTTCTGAGGCCCGCCGCACGAGCCCGAAATCCACGGCCAGGCTTTCCAGGTTGGCCCGGGCCGAGATGTCGGCGGCGAGGGCCATTTCGAAGGCCGAGGGATTGTCGGGGATGATGATGGTCAGGGCCGGCTTCTCGCCGAACCCGTCCCCGTCCAGGTCGAGGATCGTTTTTCCGGGCAAAAAGAGGTGCGCCAGGCTTTGGACGTCCGCGAACCCGGCCCCGACGAGCAGGAGCGCGGCCGCGGCAAAAAGAAGGGTTTTTTTCATGGTCCGTCCTCCCCGATCCAGGAAAGTCACCCGCATTGTAGCACAACTCGAGGGCGCCGCTCGCGGTCGTTATTTCAGGCGGCGGCGTTGAATTCCCGCCGGTTGTGAAGTATATTCGGTGAGCCGTCCGGCCGCCCGGGCAAAGGAGTTCCCCATGAAAGCGGTGATCGTCCTCGCCACGCACGGCGCCCCGCCCCTGGATTTCCCGGAGCAGGATCTGGCCGAGTTCTATGGCCTCCAGGCCAGGCTGGCTCGCGGACACGGCGCCGGGCCGGCGGCCGCGGAGCGCCGCTGGTTCGAGCTCGAAGAGAAGATCCGGACATGGCCCCGCACGCCCGGGAACGACCCGTTTTACGCGGGCTCCCAGGACCTGGCCATCCAGCTCCGCAGGGCCAGCGGCCGCAAGGTCATCCTGGGGTTCAACGAGTACTGCGCGCCCAGCCTGGACGAAGCCCTCGACCAGGCCGCGGGACAGGGGGCGGAGAAAATCATCGTGGTGACGCCCATGATGACCCGGGGCGGCGAGCATGCCGAGAAAGACATCCCCGAGGCTGTCGAACGGGCCCGCCAGCGGCATCCCAAGGAAAAATTCATCTACGTTTGGCCTTTCCCGGCAACGGACGTGGCCGAGTTCCTGACGGCTCAGGCCGGCCGGGCGATCGCCGGGGTGGGTCATGGATGACATCCGCGTCGAGCAGTTGACCAGGAAGTTCGGAGAGCTCACGGCCGTCGACCGCCTGTCGTTCACCGTTCCGAGCGGCGAGCTCTTCGGGCTCCTGGGTCCCAACGGGGCCGGGAAGACGACGACGATCAACATGCTCGCGACACTCCTCAAGCCCACCTCCGGGTCCGCCGAGGTCGCCGGCTTTGACGTCACGAAAAACCGCGACGACGTGCGCAAAAGCATCGGCATCGTTTTCCAGGAGCCCGCCCTCGACAGCCAGCTCACGGGCCGGGAAAACCTCGAGTTCCACGCCATGATGTACGGCATGGGCCGCGAAGACCGCCGCAAGAGGATCGAAGAGGTGCTCGGCCTTGTCGAACTCACGGAGAAGGCCCGCGTCCAGGTCCAGAACTATTCGGGAGGGATGAAGCGCCGGCTGGAGATCGCGCGGGGCCTCATCCACCATCCCCGGGTCCTTTTTCTGGACGAGCCGACCCTGGGCCTCGATGCCCAGACGCGCCGCCACATCTGGGACTATATCAAGAAGCTCAACAAGGAGAAGGGCGTCACCATCATCCTGACCACGCATTATATGGAAGAAGCCGATTACCTGTGCGGTCGGGTGGCCATCATGGACCGCGGCACCTTCGCCGCGCTGGACACGCCGTCGAAACTCAAAGACGTCCTCGGCGGCGACGTGATCTCCCTGGAGGTCGAGGGCGAGACCGGCGCGATCGAGGCGGAATTCCGGGCCCTGGACTGGATCAAGAAGATCAAGTTCCACGAGGGGATTTTCAGCCTGACCATGGAGCGGGGCGACCGCCGGATCCCCGAGCTCGTCTCCATCGCCCAGAACGCGGGCGTCACGGTCGACTCCGTCAACCTCCGGAAGCCGAGCCTTGAAGACGTGTTCCTGTATTTCACGGGCAAGACCATCCGCGAGCATGAAGCCAGCCAGGCCGACCGGAACAGGGCCATGATGATGGCCCACCGGCCGAGGAGAGGGCGATGATCAACCTGGTCGCGGTTTATGTCCTCTGGCTGCGGGAGATGAAACGCTATTTCCGGGCCAAGTCCAGGATTCTGGGCTCTCTGGCCGTGCCCTTTTTCTTCCTGGCTTTCCTCGGCCTGGGGTTCAGCCGGATGACCGTCCCCGGCGTCACGCAGAGCGTCGGGTACATCAAATACCTCGTGCCGGGCATCATCGGCATGAGCCTTCTCTTCCAATCCATCTTCGCCGGGCTCTCCGTCCTCTGGGACCGGGAATTCGGGTTTCTCAAGGAAATCATGGTCGCCCCGGTCAGCCGGGTTTCGATCGTCCTCGGCCGGATCGCAGGAGGCATGACCGCGGCCCTCATCCAAGGCATCCTGGTCATGATCGTCTCGCTCCTCGTGGGCTTCAGAGTCCGGAGCGTTCCGGGGCTCCTCGCGTCCCTCGTCTTCATGGTCCTCATCTCGACCTCGTTCATCGGGCTCGGCCTGCTCTTCGCGTCCCGGATGAAAGACATGCAGGGCTACAGCATCATCATGAACTTCGTGGTGTTTCCGTTGTTTTTCCTGTCCGGGGCCCTTTACCCGCTCGACAACCTGCCGACGTGGCTGAGGCTCCTGTCCCACCTCGATCCGCTGACCTACGGCGTCGACGGGCTCAGGGGAGCGCTCCTGGGGATTTCGACCCGGAGCATTCCCCTGAACCTCTTGGTCATGGGCGCGATTTCCGCTCTGATGGTTTTCCTGGGCGCCTGGTCGTTCGAACGCGGCGAAAGCGCCTGACCTCGGCCGGGCCTGGAGTGCCCAGCCGGCCGGCGGGCCCGGGTTTTAGGCCTATGAACCCCAGTCTCAAGGAGGGTTGAATGAGGCGACTCGCCGGAAAAATCCAAGGGCGGGCGGTCTTCACCGTCCTGGCCGTCTCGATCGTCCTCGCGGCATCCTGCTCCCGCCGGACCGGGCCGGCGTCCGCTGTCCCGCCGAACGAGCCGGCGAGGGTCATCATCAAAGGGGAAAAGATCCGGATCACCTATAACGGCGCCGACGTTTTTTCCGGCGATCTCCGGGGCTCCGGCGGGGGGGTTGAAGCGACCACCAACGTTTACCGGAACGGAGAGAAGGTCACTCAGGTCATCCTCCTGACGCCGCGGCCGGGCGACCGGATCATCGTGAACGGCACGCTCCGCGGCAGCCCGGAGTCGTTCCCCTGCGAGGCCGACCGCCGCGACCAGGGCCCTGCGTTGGTCCGGAACTCATCGGGCTCGAGCCGGAGCCTTCTCAACAGGGCGCTTTACGACCGGCACCAGGATTGGCTCCTCTCGGTCGACGCCGGGCCGCGGGCAATCGTCAGGCCGCTCGGCGAGGACGCCGGCTCCCGGACCTTCGCCCTCGAGGCGGAAGGCGGCGAAGTCGTCCTTCGCTTCCGCCCCCGCTTCTATCAGGTCCACCGCGGACTCCGTTTTTTCGAGCCTTGGACCTACAAGATCTGGCCGTCACCCGTGGCCGGCTGGATCTCCTGGTTCGCATTTTTTGACAAAGTCACGGAGGAGGACATCGTCGAGACCGCCGACACCCTCTCGGAGGTACTCCTCCCTTACGGATACGAATACCTCCAGATCGACGACGGCTACCAGCAGGGCGAGGGCCTGCCGGAGCGGTGGCTGAGCGCCAACGCCAAGTTCCCGCGCGGCCTGGATTTCCTCCCGCGCTATATCAAGAGCAAGGGCCTCCGGCCGGGCATCTGGACGAACACCGCCTTCAAGCAGGCCGACTTCGCGGAATCGCACCCCGATTGGTTCGTGACGGACAAGTCCGGAAAGCCGGCCCGGGGCAACTGGGTGGTGTTCAGTCTAGACGCCTCGAAGCCGGAGGCGCTCGACGGGATCGTCCGGCCTTTATTCAAGGGCCTTCGCGGCATGGGCTGGGAATATTTCAAGGTGGACGCCCTCCGCCATCTCCGCTACGAAGGATACAATGCGCACGCGGATTATTTCCGCCGGAGGAAACTCGACCTCACCGGCACCTACCGGCGTTATGTCGAGACGATCCGGGAGGAGATCGGCCGGGACGTTTTCCTGCTCGGCTGCTGGGGGATCCGGCCCGAGCTCATCGGCCTCATCGACGGCTGCCGGATCGGGACCGACGGCTTTTCGTACGCCGGGCTGGCCCAATTTAATTCCTGGAACAATGTCGTCTGGCGGAACGATCCCGACCATATCGAACTCAACGACGACCGCTACCGCTCGACCCTCGTCACCTCGCTCACGGGGTCGATCCTCCTCTTGACGGACAAACCCGCCCTATACCGGACGGCGGCAGCCGCTCCGGCCAAGCGGGCCGCGCCCGTCCTCTTCACGGTTCCCGGCCAGGTGTATGACGTCGACCCGTCGCGCTCGGGGGCCCTGGACCGGGTGGACTCGGAAGTCAGCGGAAGCGGACCCCGGGTCTTCGACGCGGGGCGCACTCCGGCCTGCGACCTCTTCCTCCTCGAGGTCAACCGTTCCTTCGAAAACTGGGTCGTCCTCGGCCGGACGGGGGAAAGCGTCCGGGAGGTCAAGTTCGCCGACCTCGGGCTCGACCCGGCGAAAGAGTACTTCGTCTTTGAGTTCTGGTCCGGCCGGCTCCTCGGGAGCTTCACGGGCGCGTTCGCCCCGGGGCCGCTCGACTCCGTATTCAGGTGCCAGGCCCTGATCATCCGGGAGCGGAAGCCCCGCCCCCAGGTCATCGCCACCAGCCGTCACGTGACGGGCGGGGGGGTGGACCTCCTGGACGTCCAATGGAAGGACGGCGTCCTCTCGGGGACGAGCCGGGTGGTCAGCCAGGACCCTTACGAAATAGAGATCTCGGAGCCCTCGGGATTCCGGCTGGACAGCTTTGAATGGGATGGGGCCCCGCCCCTGGACGTCAGAAGAGAGGGCATCGTGCTCAAAATCAAGGTCAATTGGGGGGGCGAAGGAAGCCGCGACATCGCCTGGGCGGCCAAATTCGGGACTCCCGGGGGGCGCTAGGATACCCGGGCCCGAGAGGGGAATTGCCGGAGAGTTGACAGGCGGGCCGGATTATTGTAGATTGGTTTTGAAGCCAAGGGGGGCGAAATGGCCGGGATACAAGGATTAGTGGAGAAATTCAGCGATGGTAGCATATATTGATTCTCGACTTGACAAGCGCCTAGGGACCGGGCTAGTATAAAAGCGTCCCAATAGTCAGCCCAAGACCCATGCGCATACGCAAGATCCGGTACCTTATTATCTTATTCCTGGGGTTTTCCTTTTTTGGCGGCATCCCCGTCGAATTCGGAAACGAGGGCGCGTTTTTCCACGGTTTCATGATCCCCAAGCCCGTCATCAACATCGGGCTGGGCACGAACCTCAAAGACCTCCAGATCCGCTCGTCCTCAGGGATGAAGATCTACGAGGTCAACACCGACTACAAGCTCATCTCGGATGACGCCGAGGAGGCCCAGGTCAAGAGCGGCAGCCAGAAGATCACCGAGAAATTTGTGCTTCTGGTCGCCCACGCCAAAGATAAGAAAGAAGCCGGCCTCCTGGTGGCCGGCCTGAAGCGGAATATCGGAGGCAAGGTTTATTTCGAAGAGGACCATGAAAACAATTCCGGCGGCCTTTTCGAAGTCAAAGTCGGCGACTTCCTGACGCGGGGCGATGCGCTGACCACGATCAGGGCCCTGAACAAGCTGGGCCGCAAGGACATCTGGATTCTCCGGGAAAATATCACCGAGGGGGAGTCCAAGCCGATTTGGATGCTTCTCGACAGCCGCCTCATGCCCCTCGGCCGGGAATCCGTCCTTTATTTCATCCCGGCCAACCCGCAGAGCTTCCTGTCCTTCAACGGCCGGAGCTACCGGGGCCTCTTCATCCTGAAAGGAACGCCCAAGGGCGTCGTCCTGGTCAACGTCCTCAACATCGAAGACTACCTGATGAGCGTCGTGCCCGGGGAAATCAATCCCGAGCAGTTCAACGCGATCGAAGCCCTCAAGGCCCAAGCCGTGGCCGCCCGGACATACGCCATGAAGAATATCGGCCTGTTCAAAGACTACGGGTACGACCTCCTCGATACGCCGCGTTCCCAGCTCTATTCCGGGATGGCCTCGGAACATCCGCTGAGCACACGGGCGGTCGAAGAGACGCGCGGGGAAGTCCTGCGTTACAAGGGCGAGCTGATCAACGCCCTTTACATGAGCACCTGCGGCGGCCGGACGGAGAACGCTGAGAACGTGTTCACCGGGACGCCGCTGCCCTACCTCAAGAGTGTCGAATGCACTTACGAGAAGCAACCGGAATGGCACCTTGAGGTCAAGGGGCCGGTGCTGCCGGTCATGGTCGGGGGCCGGAACGCCAGCCTGGACCTGGCCTTTCTCGCCAGCGTGGGCGTCATTCCCCTGGGCGTCGAGCCGCTCGACTTCAGGCAGGACTGCACCTTCGAGGAGGCCGTCGAGTGGATCGGCGCGACGCGCCGGCTCCTGGGCGTGAAACCCGGTGAATTCGCCCCGGAATCACTCCCCCTGAACTTCGTCAACCTGTCCCGGCTCCTGATTCAATCGTTGGGTTGGGAGGAACGGGTCGGAAAACTCATGCTTCCCTCGGAGGTCGATTTCCTGATGAGGGACCTGCCTCAGGTCCAGGGGAGGGACAGGGGGCCGATGGCCTACTGCCTTCAGACCGAGATTTTCCCAGCCCCGGCGGAGTCGGGCGACCCGCTCCGCCCCGTCAGCAGGGCCGAGGTCGCGGTGGCCCTGCACAGGATTCTCTCGACTGAGCACGGCTTCTTCCAGTCCGGGATTTTCCGCTCGGCCGGGAAGAAAACGATCGAGGTGGGCAAGGATTTCGAACGCAAAACCCTGCGGCTCTCTCCGCACCTCTTTCTGCTGAGAAACCTGGACGGGGCAAGCACCTTCGCCTCCAACCTGACGCTCCTCGGCGGGGAGAAGGTCCAATGGATCGAGCGGGAGGGCGAGGTCGCCTACCTCGAGGTCTTTTACCCGCCCAACTCGAACGTCCTCGATAGGTCCTCGCGGTTCAACCGGTGGCAGGTCCAGAAATCGGCCAACGAGTTTGAAGCCATGATCAGCCAATCCTGCCAAGTCGGACGGCTCGTCGACATGACGGTCAAGGGCCGCGGGGTCTCGGGCCGTGTCAGCGAGCTCCTGATCACGGGCGCGGACAACAAGGTCACGCTCCGCGGTTTCCAGATCCGCGAGACACTGGGGTTGCGCGACACGCTCTTTGTCATCGACAAGTCGTACGACGAGGCGGGCCACGTGACCGGCTATACATTCTCGGGCCGCGGGTGGGGCCACGGCGTCGGCCTGTGCCAGGTCGGCGCGTACGGGATGGCCGTGGCCGGGGCGAACTACAAGGACATCCTCAAGAAGTATTATCAGGGCATCAAGATCGAAAAGCTGGTCTAGCGGAAGCGAAGACCGGCCCCGGCGTCCGTGCCTCAGGAGGACAACGGACCATGAAGACGACCAAAGGACTCAACGCCCGAAAGACCGAAGCCCGCGAGTACCAGACGCCGGCCTCCGGGATCTTCTTCACCGTGAAGAAGGTCCTCTACAGCGGCCGGTCGCGCTTCCAGACGATCGAAATCGTCCTCAACCGGGATTACGGCCGCGTCCTCATGCTCGACGGGCTCGTCCAGACGACGGAGCGGGACGAGTTCTACTACCACGAGATGCTGGTCCATCCGGCCCTGTCGTCCCACCCGAAGCCCGACCGCGTCCTGATCGTCGGCGGCGGCGACGGGGGAGCTCTCCGAGAAGTCCTGAAACACCCCGTCAAAAAGGCCTGGATGGTCGAGATCGACGGAGAGGTCATCGAGGCCTGCCGGAGGCATTTCCCTTGGCTGCGGCCGTCGTTCAAGGACCGGCGGGCCGAGTTCGTCATCGCCGACGGAAACGTCTTCATCGAGAAGACGCCGGAGACGTTCGACGTCATCATCGTCGATTCGTCGGACCCGGTCGGGCCGTCCACGGTCCTCCACGCCGAGGCTTTTTACCGCAAGCTCAAATCCCGGCTCAATCCCGGCGGGATCATCGCGGCCCAGGCGGGGTCGCTTATGCTCCACCAGGATTCGCACGCCCGCAAGAGCGTTTTCCTGGGGAAGATCTTCCGGCACTCCAACCTTTATTTTGGCCCCGTGCCGACCTACCCCGTCGGCACCTGGTGCTACAATTTTCTGTCGGACGGGATCGACCCCCTCGTGCCCCGGAAGCTGAGAATTCCGAAGGGGCTCAAGTACTATAACGCCGACATCCACCGGGCGTCCTTTGCCATGCCGAATTTCCTGAAAAAGAAGATTCAGGCTCGCCTTTCCTCGGAAAGGCCGGGGGAACCGTTCCGCGGGTCTTAATAATTCAGGGTGCCGGCGGCGTGGCGCTCGGCGAGGGCTGAAAGCATGTCGTCGGTCATCAGGGCCAGGTCGTAAGCCGGGCGCCAGCCCCATTCGCCGCGGGCCGCCGAATCGTCGATCGAGGCCGGCCAGGAATCGGCGATGGCCTGCCGGAAGTCGGGTTGATAATCGCAAACGAATGACGGGACCCGTTTCCTGATCTCCGCCGCCAGCTCGCCCGCCGAAAAGCTCATGGCCGAGACGTTGAAATTCGAATGATGTTTGAGCCTGGCGAAATCCGCCCGCATCAGGTCGAGCGTGCATTTCAGGCAGTCGGGCATGTACATCATGGGCAGGCGCGTGTCCTCGCGGAGGAAGCACGTGTAGCGGCCGTCCTTCACGGCCGCGTAGTAGATCGCGACCGCGTAGTCGGTTGTCCCGCCGCCGGGCAGGGTCTGGTTGCTGATGATCCCGGGGTAGCGGCATCCCCGGACGTCGAGGCCGTATTTCTGGACGTAGTAATCGCAGAGGAGTTCGCCGGCGACCTTGGTCACCCCGTACATGGTTTTCGGGTCGAGGACCGTGTCCTGGGGGGTGTTTTCCCTGGGCGTCGCCGGTCCGAAGACGGCGATCGAGCTCGGCGAGAAGACGCGGGCGAGACCGAACTCGCGGGCCGCTTCGAGGACGTTATAGAGCCCGTGGATGTTGATGTCCCAGGCCTTCTGGGGGGTCTTCTCGCCCGTGGCGGAGAGGAGGGCGGCCAGGTGGTAGACCGTATCGATTTTATGCTTCCGGAGGAGCGCCCCGAGGGCCGCCCCGTCGGTAATATCCAACTTTTCCGTCGGACCGGATTCCGCGAGCGGCCCGGAAATCGCCACGATATCGCTGGCCACGACGCTGCCGTTTCCGTACGTCGAGCGGAGGAGCTGGGCCAGCTCCGAACCGATTTGACCGGCGGCCCCGGTCACCAGAATCCGTTTCGTCTCTTTGATCATGGAATATTCTCCGCGCGTGGATCCGTCTGCTTATGGAGCGATACTTATAGCACAGGCCGCCGCTCGAAATCAAACTAAGAAGGGGTCGTATCTACGCATTACGCACTTTTTGCGTAACGCGTAGATACGACCCCCTCTTGCCTTAGGAGGCGTCTTCCGCTAAAGTGGTAATCCCCAATGAAAAGGCGGAAGACAATTCGGACGGAGATTCAGCCATGCCCATCGTTTTAAACGGAGAAGGACTGACCATCGAAAAAGTCGTCCAGGTCGCCCGTGGCGGCGAGCCCATCGCCCTCGCGCCGGAGGCCAGGAAGCGGATCGATAGGTGCCGGGCCCTCCTCGAGGACAAGATCCAGAAGCAGGAGATCATGTACGGGGTCAACACCGGCATCGGCGAGCTGGCCAACGTCGTTCTCACTCAGGACCAGGTCGAAAAATACCAGCGTTATCTCATCTACAGCCACGCCGCCGGCTACGGCAAGCCCATGCCCGGGGACGCCGTCCGTGCCGCCATCCTCAGCCGGATCAACTGCCACTGCCACGGGCATTCGGGCCTCCGCCTGGCCGTCACGGAAACCCTCGTCGAGCTCCTCAACAAGGGGGTGACACCGGTCATGTGCGAGAAGGGATCGGTCGGCGCCTGCGGCGACCTTTCCCCCATGGCCCAAATGGCCCTCGTCCCCATGGGCGAAGGCGAAGCGTTCTACCGGGGCGAGCGCCTCCCGGGGGCCGAGGCCCTCAAGCGGGCCGGCATCAAGCCCATCGTCCTCCACGCCCGCGACGGCCTGGCCATGATCAACGGCTCGAACGTCATCACAGGCATGGGCGCCCTGACCGTTCACGACGTCCACCGCTGGCTCAAGATGTCCGAGATCGCCGCGGCCATGACCCTCGAGGTCCTCAACGCCAACATGAAGGCCTACGACGAGCGCCTCCACAAAACCCGCGGCTATCCCGGGGCCCTCGAATCGGCCGAGAATGTGCGGCGCCTCACCGAAGGGAGCGAACTCCTGACGCAACCCGGCAAGAAAGTTCAGGACGCCTACAGCCTCCGCAGCACCTCCCAGGTCGTCGGCGCGGCTCGCGACGCCCTCAAATGGGCCCGCTACATGATGGAGATCGAGCTCAACGGGGCGGCCGACAACCCCGTCTTCTTCCCCGACGAGCAGCTCGTCCTGACGGGGGCGAATTTCCAGGGCGTGCCCATGGCCTTCGCTCTCGAACTCCTGGGCACGGCCGTGACCACGGTCGCCGTCCTCTCCGAGCGGCGCCTCAACCGCCTCATGAACCCGCATCTCAACGCCGGCTTGCCGGCGTTCCTGACCAAGGGCGCGGGAATGTTCTCCGGCCTCATGCTCTCCCAGTACACGGCCGGCGCCCTCGTCTGCGAGAACCGCGTCCTCTGCCATCCGGCGGCCACCGGATCCATCCCGGCCGCGGCCGACCAGGAGGACTTCGTCAGCATGGGCATGACCACGGCACTCAAAACGCGCCAGATCATCGAAAACGCCCAGGCCGTCCTGGCCATCGAGCTCATCGCCGGCGCCCAGGCTGTCGACTTCCGCAAACCCGCCAAGCCGAGCCCGGCCGTCCGGGCGGCCTACGATGCCATCCGCCGGCACGTGGCTTTCCTCGAGGAGGACCGGCCCCTGTTCGACGACATCAACAGGCTGTCGGCCGTCGTCCAGTCCGGCGAAATCCTTGACGCGGTCGAAGCCGCCGTCGGGACCTTGAAGTAAATGAGCCTGCGTATCGCCCTCGTGACCGGCGCGAGCCGCGGCATGGGCCGCGAGATCGCGCTCCGCCTCGCCGACGAGGTTTCCGGCGTCGCCGTCCACTACCTGACCCGCCGCGAGGACGCCCAGGACCTGGCCGCCGCCATCCGCGGGAAGGGGAAGCTCAGCGCCGTCTTCCGGGCCGACCTCACCAAGAAGGCCCAGGCAGCCGGGCTGATCAAAAAAGTCGAGGAAAAATTCGCCCGCGTCGATGTCCTGGTCAACAATGTCGGGCCGTTCCTCGTCAAGCCCTGGGACCAGCTCGAAGTCGCCGACTGGGAGCGCGTCTTCCGGGGCAATCTCCTCAGCTCCTATTTCTGCGTCAAGGCGGCCCTGGTCGGCATGAGAAGCCGCCGGTGGGGGAGGATCATCAACATCGGCTACAGCCGGGCCGAGCAGCTGACCTCCTTCCCGACCATCGCCCCTTACGCCGCGGCCAAGACGGGCCTGCTCATCCTCACCCGGACGGCGGCCGTTTCCGAGGCCCCGAACGGCATCACGGTCAACATGGTTTCGCCGGGGCTGATCAAGGGGGGCGTGCTTCCCCAGGCCCGCGATCTCTCCGAATCTCAGCTCGGGACGTTTGCGGACGTGGCGGAGGCCGTGGCCTTCCTCGCTTCGGACCGGGCCGCCGCGGTCACCGGCGCCAATATCATCGTGGCCGGCACCTGGAAGATGTAAGCGGCCGGTCCGCGGTGCGGGCGCGCCGCCGGCGGCCGCGTTTCTCGTAACCCCGCCCCGCCGGCCTGCCGCGCGGCCCCGTGATATAATAGATAGAAGTCCATGCGCAACGCGACCGGTGGCCGGATGAGGAGAGAAACCGTGCCGAGGTCAGCGCTCTCTTTCGTCGGATTAGCGGCCCTCCTCACCCTCGCCGCCGCGCAAGACATCCGGGTCGAAACCAAGGCCATAAACATCGAGATCCCGGTCCGGGTTTTCAAGGGCACGGCCTTCGTCGACAACCTGACCATCGCCGATTTCGAGGTCACGGACAACGGCCGGCCCCAGCGGCTCGAGGCCGTCTACCTGGTCAAGAAGACGAACATCGAACGCCGCGAAGAAAACCGCAAATTCGCGCCCCGTACGGCGCGCCATTTCTTCCTTTTTTTCGAGCTCGGCGAATTCGATCCCAAACTTTCCGAGGCCCTCGAATATTTCGTGAGCAGCGTTCTCATTCCCGAGGACGAACTGACGCTCGTGACCCCCATGAAAACCTACCGCGTCAAGAGCCGGGTCTTCGAGCGAATGAGCCGGAAGAAGATCTTTGCCGAAATTGTCGGCCTCGTCCGCCGGGACATCCTCATCGGCTATTCGGAGTCCCGGGGCATCCTGGAGGAGATGAAATCTCTGGCCCAGGTCATGGCGTCCCTGGTCTCCAGCCGTATGAGCGCGACCATCAGCGGCTCGCTGCCGACGGACCCCCTCGTCACCGCCCCTCCTACTCCGGTTCCGATCCTGGCCGAGGCCACGTTCTCCGCCTCCTCATTCGAGGAAGAGCTCCAGAATTATGTCATGCTGCTCGACAAGCTCCAGAGCCTCCGGGTCGTCGAGCAGAAGAAGTTCGTCGAGTTCGCCCAGTACCTCAAAATGCTGAACGGCCAGAAGGATGCCTTTGTTTTCTATGAGAGGGAATTTATCCCCAAGATCGACCCCAGGGTCCTGTCGATCTACATGGGCATGTTCAACGACCGGCCGGAGATCACCCACACTCTGACCAGCCTCTTCGAGTTTTATCGGCGGGAGGTCCCTCTCGACGTTGACGGCCTCAAGCAGGCTTACTCGGATTCCTCGACGACCGTCCACTTCATGTTCATCTCCCGGCCGCGGGCGACGCAGGAGGGGATTGTCCTGGAGGAGCAATCGGAAGACGTTTTTGCCCCCTTCATGGAGCTGGCCCGGGCCACGGGCGGGTTCGCGGGCAGTTCCGCCAACTTGGTCGCGATGATGAAATCCGCCGTCGAGGCCTCGGAGAATTACTATCTCCTCTATTTCCGTCCGCTCGATTATGTCGCCGACGGCAAATTCCACGACTTGAGCGTCAAGGTCAAGACCGGAAGCTACAGGGTGACCCACCGCGCCGGCTACATCGCGGATTGACATTCCCGGGCGGCCCGCGTTACCATCTGACCCGGATCGAGAGTCACTTTCTGGAGGGACCACATGGGCGCACTCATATGGATTGGAATCGTCGTCATCGTTATTTTCCTGTCCGGGATCCGCATCATCCGGCCGACACACCGCGGCCTCGTCGAGCGACTCGGCCGCTACAACCGCTTCGTCAAGGCCGGCTTCCAGTGGGTCATTCCGGCTATCGAAACCCTGCACAGCATCAACATCACGGAGCAGATGGTGGACGCGGCGCCCCAGGAGATCATCACCTACGACAACCTCAACGCCCGGGTCGACGCCCAGGTCTATTTCAAGGTCAAGGACGACGAGGGGAACGTCAAGGCCTCCCAGTACAATGTCAATAACTACCAATGGCAGATCGTCAATCTGGCCCGGACGACCCTCCGCAACATCATCGGCACCCTGACGCTCAAGTCGGCCAACAGCGAGCGCGGCAAGATTAACGAGGAGCTGCTCAAGACCCTGTCCACCGAGACGT
>Ga0187886_1000248_pt1 | contig 72105 bp, 66 predicted proteins | sample June2016WEW_20_1_FD_133001 | JGI IMG/M metagenome (GOLD analysis project Ga0187886, IMG submission 133001) | Peatland microbial communities from SPRUCE experiment site at the Marcell Experimental Forest, Minnesota, USA - June2016WEW_20_150 | ecosystem: Environmental > Terrestrial > Soil >... | reverse complement strand
GTCGTAAGCATCTTCTGCGCGAGCATGACATCAGAAACCACGTCTAGGATCACTTGAGCACTGGAGCCCGCGCGGTCTTTCACGAGCTTGACAAGTTCGATATTGAGTGAGGTGAGGTTCTGAACTCCTGTCGTTAGTGGGATGACGTTCTTTTCGCCAGCGACTGCCCTCGGGTTGGCGACCAACACCGTCAGCATGTCCCCGAATTTTTTCGCCGTCGCTTGAGCAAAACTGGTGTCCGAGGTCACCAAGTAGGATGGAATCTTCTTATCGAGACCTAATCCAATGAATTGCTCGGCAACCATGTTACGTTCATCGCAAGCCGGTGAACCTAGGAGGAGGCTGTATTTCTGGGGTATTCCAGTGGTAATGAGGGCGGAAAGGGTAGTGAAGGTTGGTAGACTTGGGGCTGTAACTAGTGGTTCAATTGACTTGTAACCAAACGCCAATACAACCGTTCCAACGAGTGCCACGCCGACCTGTAGAAGTGGGGTTTGAGCAAAAACCAATGAAAGCGCTGCGAGCGGCAGAACGCCAACAACTGAAGCAGCGATCGACAGGTACCCTTTCCATTTTTTCGCGAGAAAAGCAATTAGAAACCCAGCTATTGCCCAACCGATAATGAGGGCATAGATGCGGTAGTCTCCAATGCTTGAAACCAAAGGTGCATAGAAGCTGCCGAGTTTATCGGGGCTGAAAATATCGAGGGTCGGAAGGAAAGCTTGGAACAGCCACGGGTCAGGGATTGGCCTGGGGATGTAACTGCTTGCGGAAGGGACCAGCATCAATCCGGCCTGAGTGGTGCTCCTCGCCCAGCTCAGAAGAAAAATGGATATGCCTGTAAACGCCCCGACCTTCAGTGCGTTCTCCCTGCTGTCGCGGTATCCTGACAGGACCGTGGGTAGAACCGCGAGGGGGGGTGTGACAAAGAAAGCGAGCACCCAGCTCGCCGTAACCATGGCCATATCGAACCAGCCAGAGATTATTGAGGAGAAGATAATCAGGACGGCGAAGAAAACGAGACCAACGAACGGGTTTTGATACATCGCCCCCAGGACAGAAAGCAAAACTGAAATCAGCAGCGCAAGCCCGGGCAGTTCAATGGCCACCAGGCCGAGAACCAGAGCCAGCACAATCATTATGGGGAGAGGGTAGAATGGGAATAGTGAGAGAAGAAAGAACGTTAACACGGCTACGGTTACAAAGCTGCCCACAATGCTCAGTATGCGTTCCTTAGATAACGTAAGCCTCAACCGAAATCACATCCCAGCCATCCGCTTTATGCCTTTCCATCGGGAGACTGACGCGCGAAAGCCTGAAACTTTGATCGCTGAATAACACTGGCCAAGAAGGCCGTTTATTCTCCTAGTCGTTCTTTTCAAGCTGCCAGACGAAGAACCCGAAGGCGGAAACGGCAAATGCGATGATGCCAACGTCATCGAGCCGCCAATGGAACGGGGGGAATTGAAGGTGAGAAAATGGCTCCGTGAGCCATTGGGGATGTGTAAGTTGAATTGTGATAGTGTACAGCCAGACGAGTAACCCGAAGACGAACGTCGTTAACGCAAAGGGGCGGAGGGTGATTTGTCGCCGCGCCAACACACATCACAACTCATTGGAAGTGCGTCTTGTTCTCAGTGACTCTTATGTGTGTCTTGGGTTGGGGTGGGCCGCTTCCAGAGCCTCGCAAGTGCTCAGTTGACTAGCCCATGAGACCGCTTGCACATGAGAGCTCGTAGCAGGCTCCCGCGTTTCGAACACTCAAATCATTAATTTCGATATTAATAGCGTAGATGATTGTTTCGCCCGAGCCGTAGAATACCTCGTTCCCCAGACTGATGCTTCTGAGGTACCCGTTTACTCCAGCGAAGTTGAATAGCCTTCTAAGATCCACCGAGAAGGGGATTTTGTTGGCTAGCAGGAAGAAGGCGTGAAAACGCCACTGAGCCTCGAAGGTCAGGTAGCCATAATTGTTGTAACCATCGTAAACCGCCGTGGGTAGCTGGATCGTCCGATTAGTCCAAACCAGCCAAACCATTAGCTCGTCAGTAAGTAGCTTTCCCTCCCGGTCAGAGCTGAACCAAACATCAAAGGCAAGATTGTATGTCCCAGTCCCTCTGACAACGGCCGAGAAGATCACTTGTAGTCTGCTAAGCTGCGCAACCGTGGTTGGGATATTCTGGCTCACATTAAACGTAAGATTGGGAAAATATGGTTGATAACTGAAACTTGGCTTTAGCCATCGCCACCCTAATCCACCAGCACCAGCAAAGACGCATTGATTGTGATAATTTGGCGGGTCCCCCCGAACGTCATTGCTTACTTGGAAGGCGACCCCCTGCAAGTTTGTTTCCAATTGAATTGAATCGCCGTCGCCGCAAGTCACCTTCATACCTCCTCCAAGGGTGTAGGGGGAGAGTACTAGGATTAGAAAAGCTATCGGCATTACGGCCATTGTTCATCCTCGAATTCTTCAATCTTCGGTGATCAACGTGCGGGAGTTCGCCTGTTAAGCCTTGTGACGGCCAAGAAATGTCGCGAGCTTTGCTTGCCTTTGGATTAATTTCCCTACTAGACGTTTGATGTTCATGTCTCTCTCTTCTCTTGGTGCGGAAATGCCACATTCATAGGCAAGTCTACCTTATCGAGGCAAAATGCCGACTTGGGCTCGAAGCCTGTTTGCGTTTCTAAGCCCCAGTTTCCACCTAGTAGAATCAGCTTGTACGCTGGCGACAATCTCCACATCGGCTTATCGTTTGACCCTGCATAGGCTTCCGCTGTGACCTGTTATTGTCAGGCGAGACACAATTTGACCGCGGCTGGTTCGGCGGTCGTTTGGTTGAATTTGGATGGAACGTCCATGTGCTATATACGGAACATTAATATCCTGACACAGTGCCATATGTCGGAGTCGGATATATCATTGGACTTTGTAACCGTCGGACCCCGAGTCTGGGAACATCAATCCTATCGTGAGTACTTGCGCACAGAAGGGCTAGGAGATGACTTTGCATGCGAAGCATCATAACTGCTCTTCTGCTTCTTCTTGTAGCATCTGCGCCCACAGTAATCCCGATGGTTGTCGCGGGGCGTTCAGGGCAGGGTTTCCTGTCAACCCGGGGTACTTCGATTGTAGACTCGACCGGCCAAGTAGTTCAATTGCGAGGCGTCAACTACCCAGGCTATGAAGACACCCCTCCACAGGGACATTCTCAGTCAACCTATTCTTACCTAGCCCAATTGGGACTCAATGTCGTCAGGCTACCGATCTCTTGGGCTAATCTGGAACCGCAGCCCGGCGTATTCGACAGTCAATTCTTGACCTGGAAGATTGATGAAGACGTTGTCTGGGCTGGCATAGCCGGCGTACGCATAATTCTTGACATGCACCAGTATTATTGGGCAGAAAAGTTTGGGGGTTCAGGCGCCCCCGCTTGGTCCGTTCAACCGTATCCACCTACTCAGGCAGGTCTACATCAAGCCGTCTCAAATTTCTGGGCTGACGCCACCCTTCAGGATCATTTAATCTCAGTCTGGAAGAAAGTCGCCCAGCACTACGCCAACCAACCCGTTATAGCGGGATACGATATCCTCAACGAGCCATGGGTTTACGCCACAGTCAACCCCGCGGTAAATGCCACTTCAGTAGACAGCTTCTACATGAAAGCAGTTCAGGCTATCAGACAGATAGACCAAAATCATCTCATTTTTCTCGAACCAGCAAATCTCAATACATTCAAACTCTCTGCCGCTGCGAACATAGTCTGGTCTCCGCACTTCTACCAGCTGGCGTTTACTAGTAGGTATTACCCGCAAAACTTCACGATACTTGAATCAGATTTTGAGGCTAAGTACAAGACGTTCGTACAGGGATTGAACGCTCCAATGTGGATTGGAGAATTCGGAGCCTTCATGCCCGACAAATCAAGCCGGACGGAATGGGCTCGTGATGCTCTCAAATTGTTCAACGGGTACAACATAGGTTGGGCATGGTGGGCCTTCGACGGAACAGGTCAGCTGCCAAGCCCACTTTACTCCGGTGCGTAGACCATTTCGCTGGTCCGAGTGGTTCAACACTGACTCAAGGACTCGCTAAGCAGAGCATTCTCCGGTCCTCGCATTTCTAGGGGGCTTGCCCTCAGAGTAGCAAATACCTCCCTCAGGATCTCGCTGGAAGCAGATTTGCGGCAAACTACTAGAAATCATGCTCGACTCGGGGCGCCAATGTGGATTGGACAATTCGGAGCCTTCATAGGACAAGTCAAGCTCTTTGATATGGACTTATGATGTGGTGACTTTGTTTAACGAGTATCAGATTGGTTGGGCTTTGGTGGGCGTACCACGGCAAGAGCGCTGGTTCAATTCCAACTCCGCTCTCCTCGGTAGGAACTTAATCGACAACCTTTGATTTTTCATCGCTGTCCGAGATTGTTTCTCGCTTCAGAGCGCGAGCGCGGTCTATTACGATGCGGGCAATCGTTTGTTCCGGATGGGTTAGTTCTCTTGGCTCTAATAGTTGTCGAGCTTTTGAAACATCGACTCTTAACGACTTCTTGTCTCTCGGTCTGTAGACCGGTTTGATCCCTCGGTCGATTACCCTAATCTTTGAACGCATTCGGCCATCGGTAATTTCGATGACTTTCTTCCGAATGATTCGGGCAAGTTCGAGTACAGTTACTGGAAATGGTGAAACTAGGTTCACCAGTGCTGGTGTTTCCTGTTGCATTTTGCCCTCGAGCGTCTTGGATGCAAGAGATTCAAAAGCGCTGCAGACATCTTGAATGTCTACGTACAGCATCGGGCGATGTTGGGTGTGCTTGTACGGGGTTATCGCCTCTCCTCTGAGTGCGCTGTCGATGAACAGATTAGCCGCAGTCTGCTTTGGCATTCCTTCACCCAGGACTGTTCCCAGCCTGATTACACTATATGATTTGCTGGAAGTTTTTGCGAAAACGCGCACGATTGATTCCTGAATTATCTTGCATAGCGCATAGAACTTGGCTCTGTCCTCAATCTTGTCGGGACGGAAACCAAACTGTTCATCCAAAACTCCGTAAAAATCTCGTTCGCCAAATACGTGCCAAGAGCCTGTATGAATTAAGCCCTTGATGGAGCTTATCGATGCGACCGCCTCGCATATGTTTTGGAGCCCCAGCACGTTAACCTCGTATCCCAGACGTTTCTTCGAGTTTATTTCGGGAACTTGAATTATCGCTGTGTTTACGACGAGATCGCAACCCGCTAGGTTCTTGACTAATGCATCTTTCTCACGAACATCACACTTCCTGAAGTCTGTGTTTAGATCGTCCGGTGCTCTTAGATCGAGCACTCGAACATCGAAACGTGAGGATAGATGTTTGGCGAGCGATGATCCCACAAATCCACCTCCACCTACTATTGCGACACATGATCGGCCTAGTTGTTCCTGCATTCTCATCCCAGCCCGAATAAGGTAAATATCTCGTGGCCGCCGCATGCCTTTAAACCAGTTTGTTCCAGACTCAGGTATGTGTTGTAAGCGCGGGAAACGGGAATTTCCTCTTTGTTTCGACTAGATATCTCTTAGAAGTGATCGCAGTAGCACGTCGTAAGCCGAAACAGTGTTTTCAATGTTATGATTCCCTTCAACATAAGATCGAATGTTGCTTCCAGTTTCGTTTCGAAGTCTGCTATCAGTAGCCAAGAGCCTCGTCTTTTCCACGAGCTCACGGAAAGATCTAACGTGAAAGCCCAGCCTGTACTTGCAGATAATCTCATCAGGGTCTACGAAGGATACGTACGGTACACCGTGCATGCCGGCCTCCAGAAGAGTATTTGGGAAACCTTCTGCGATGCTCGTGTTTATGAAGGCGAAAGAGTTTCGAAACGCCCTTCTTTTTGTTTCACCTATGATCTTATCCATGAGGCTCAAATTGAGTATGCGTTTTGCCTCGCTAGCCAACTGGTCACGGAGGGGGCCCCATCCGTACATAAGAAACCGGATATGTGGTAGTTCTTGTGCGAGTCTTAAGTATACACTGGGTCCTTTCACCTTGTCGAATCTTCCGATCCATAGAACGTGGGAAGCGGTGCCCTTGTGAAGCGGCTCAATTTCTAGTCCGTTGGGTATGGTCCATATGTTCTTGCTGGGGAGATGCTTGTGGAACTCCTTCTCAATGTACTGAGCGTTCACTACGAGAGCATGACATTTCCGCACAGTGAGTAGATGTAGCATCCGAGCTGGGAGTCCACGTCCGTGTACACTAGATCCTCCTCCCAGTGCTAGGTCGGCGTCCAATACGCTAGCTGCTCGGAAGGCAATTTTCTTTCTATAGATTATGCCGTAAGCAGTAGCGAAACCGCTCAGCGAACCAGCATACGTTAAGAAAACTATCTCAGGGTCAACCATACGCAAGATTCTGAGCAAGGACAAAGCTCGAGAATAGCGGGCGAGTCCTCCATGGCCTTGAAACCGCATTGGTGCGTGATATGAGTGGAATATTCTGCTCTCTGCAGGGGTGAGCGTAATATACGAAACATCCCATCCCTTTGTCTTCAATCCTTTCGCGATTAGGTAGGATTGCAGTTCCGCTCCACCTTTCGTTTTTGCCCAGGTGTCGACCACGAAACATATCTTCAAAGGTGTACTCCCAGTATGATTACTCAGCGCAATCGCAACGATACGACATAACCACCCTGCGCGGAGATATGAACCAATAGTTGGCTTTGAACAATGATTTGATTAGGGCGAATAATAGTAGGTTTTTCTGGGCGAAGGCGCTGCGGTCCCTTCTCTCCTAAACAGGAACGGATGTTTTTGGGAATGAAGAACCAGCTATTCAGCCAAGACCTGTGGAACATTGGAATCGTCTTTGAGCCCATCGGTGCATTCCTAATTACTAAGCCGGAAGTTCGTTGGTTTTCTCGACCACAGCGAAACAGGTTCTTGGCGGATCCTTTCGCACTCATGCGAGGGAAGTCGATACACATACTGTGCGAGGAATTTGATTGCTCCACGTCAAAAGGTAGAATCGTGAGCATTGAGTTCACTCAAGATGGTTTTTCTCCCCCAAAGGTTGCGATAGAACTGCCTTATCATATATCTTACCCATACCTCGTAGAGAGCGAAGGAGAAATCTACTGCGTACCAGAGACAAGGAATGCTCATGAAATATCGCTTTACAAGGCAGATGAATTTCCTCACCGATGGAAAAAAGTCGCCACGCTGGTGAGCGACTTTGACGGCGTTGATGGAACCATATTCCGATATGACGGACTGTGGTGGCTAACAAGTACTGATCCTGAGTCTAGGCTGTTCGTTTGGTATTCGCGGGACCTGTCCGGTCCGTGGATACCACATCAATTGAATCCGGTGAAAATAGATGCGAGCTCTTCGCGACCCGGAGGTACGCCTTTTGTGAGCGATGGAGTTCTCTATCGGCCGGCGCAGGACTGTTCGAAAAATTATGGTCATCGAATTGTATTGAATAGAATCATATCTCTCACTCCAGAGCGTTTCGAGGAGGAAAGGACGACAGTCATTGAACCTTACCTTGAGGGACCGTATCGCGATGGATTGCACACCTTGTCAGCGGTTGGAAGCTACACCCTAATCGATGGTAAGCGTACTGTCTATGCCTGGAGTGCACTCAGACGTACTTTGAAAGGTGGTGTCGCAAGGATTAGACATCGATCTGCGCCCCTTGATGATTACGTTAGAGTTGGTGAACAAAGTTCTCGATGAACAAACAGGCTAAACGATAACCTGACTAACTCACGAGAATATTGGGAGAAAGACACTATTGTGTTTCCGACCGATCTGAGATTACATTCTCATTGGCTTGGAAGTCACCGGTAGCGGATGCGCTTCAGCGGCATTGCCAGTCCGCCTATGAATCCGATGCATCTAGCTGCGGCCAAAAGGATTGAGGCAAGAATGATCCCTGGAATCAATTTTGCCTCCTTCGCTATGAAACCACCATACATACTTGTCAATGTTACAACTACAGAGAGGAATATGGTCAGCTGTTCTACGGTGTCGAACCTGCGTGCTATGAGTAGCCACGCGGTGATTGCAAACGTTCCGAGCAATGCTATTAATCCCAGGTGACTAGGTTTGAAGAAGCTTGGGTGCATTCGGAGCATTCTTCCCGCGCCTAGCCCAGTATTGATTTGTTGCGCAAGGTATCGCCTCAGTGAGGTGCGTCGGTTGTGATATACCCCTAGCTCCGGGTTGAACAAGAGCCTCCAGCCTCCACGAAAAAGCCGCCAATTCAGCTCCGTTTCTTCTCCGGCAAAAAGCCAGTCAGCGAAGCCGCCCACGCGTGAAAGTACATCCTTCTTGTATGCGATGTTGCAGGTGCAAAGTTGTTCTACTGGTCCCCAACGAAGTAGGAATTTCTTCTCTAACTGTCTCACGGCGTCGAAGCATCTGGGCCAATACTCTGACCTAGGGGGAGCTAGTTCGGGACCACCAACAGCGGCAACTTCATCATTTTTGAAACTCAGAAAAATGTCATTCACCCATCCGGCGGGAGCTACGCAATCATCGTCCAAGAATGCTACAATTCTACCTTGCGCTGCTTCGATGCCTAGGTTGCAAGGATTTCTGCCTGGCGAATCATGGAGCACTTTGGCAGGGTATTTCTTTACGATTTCGAGCGTCTCATCAACCGATCCGCCATCGATCACTATCACTTCGTAGTCCTTGGAAGTTTGCCTGAAGAGTGAATCAAAACAATTTGCAATGACTTGTCCGGAATTGTATGTTCTCACTACTACGCTGACTGTGACCATAGTGACGACCCCATAGTTTTGCGAGTTGCTGGCCGTTCGTATCTTGGATCGGCTACATCTTTTCCGAGGCGCAAAGGGAACCTTAGCGTTGGATGAGATTTTTCTCTAGGTTGGACTTCACTTCATCAATCTTCTTGTTTGCGAAGTACCACTCTATTGTCTTCCTGAAGCCTTCTTCGTAGGATGTTTTAGGCTTCCATGCCAGCAGGTTTTCCGCGCTTGCGAGGTTGGCTGCCCTTGACGCGACGCCTTCTGGTTTGGTAAGGTCGTGCTCAACTCGGTCCGGCGTCCATCCCACGATCTTCCAGACCAGCTTTGCCGCATCATCGATACTAATTCTATCGTTTCTTCCGGCATTGATCGCGGAACCGTCGCCTATCTTCTCTGCGGCGAGAATCATCGAGTCGACAATATCTTGGACATATGTGAAGTTTCTGTCCTGCTTGCCACTACCCCATATGACGAACGGGTCCATCTTGATGAACGTTTTGGCAATCAATGCTATGATTGAATGGGTTTCATTCTCTCTTGGTCCATACGCTGTAAAGATCCTCACAGATGCGGTCTTGATTCCGTATTCTTTGTGATAGGCTTTCAATGCCATTTCTCCCATGAGCTTGGCCCAGCCATACTCCCGATCGGCAAAGGCCATATCTCGCACGAAAGGGTCAGCATCTTCTTCTTTCAGTAGGTACGAAGATCCGCTTTTCGATTGCAGGTACGTCGGGTAGACGCAAGCCGAACTGGCAAAACATATCTTTTCAACATTTGCGCGATGAGCCTCCTCGAAAACCAATTGATCTAGTATCATGTTTGTACAGCATTCAGCGGGATGATTCTCTATGTACCCTCTCCCGCCATGCATGGCAGCCAAATGAAAAACAATATCGACGTTCCTCATCATCGAGCGCGTGAATTCCCTATCTTTCAGATCGCCTTTCGAGATGGACAGATCACCTGACACCCAGTGGGATACTTCTGTCTTATCAAGCGGGTAGTCGAAATTCGCTAATTTTCCGCTTGAGAAATCGTCAGCGACTTTGACTATCGCTTGCTTGGTGAGTAAGGAATCCACCAAGTGGCTACCGATGAACGAAGCACCGCCTGTAACCAGAATGTTCTTTCCGTGCCACAATGTTCTGTCCTTTGCTTGATGGCTACGCCTGATCCAGCTTAATTAGTTGGTCGGTCTTTTCCGAGAGAGAAATCCAGGGAGTTTTCCGGGAACCTGTCATAGTGTCCTCGTTGATGATATGCGCTCAAACTTTTGAGTCTCAATTCCAAACAACATTCCAAACAAGGCCGTAATCAGCGCCAACTGTGTTTTCAGAAAAGCCTGAACGCTAACGAACACAAAACTCACAGACAGCGACAGAAGAATTATCGTTAGCGGCAAAACGTTTGTGGGGTCCAATATGACCAGTACTATGAGCCCAATCAAACTTGTTAACAAAAGCAAGGGTAAAACAACGAGCATAAGAAAGTGAGCAGGCATTATCAACATTCCAAACGCTCCGAACTTTCTCCTCAGAATCATGTTCCTGAAGGCTACTAAATTTTCAATAAGGGCTGCGGCTCTTCTTTTTTGTTGCTTGAGCGAATCTCGTAAGGATGAAGGAGCCAGCTCGAAATATACGGCATTTGGTTCATAGATGGCCTTGTACCCTTGCATCCTAGCTTCAAATGAGATACAAGTATCGATCGCTCCTTTGTATTGTAATTCGGGTTTCTGGGTGAGATTCAACATTACGCTCCTTCTTGCTGCAGAAACTTCACCTTTTATGTCAAAAACAGAGTCAATTCGGCTTTCAGCAGCTCGGACGAGGTCGTAAAGATTTCGGTATGCTCCCTCCAGCCTTGGTGAGTATTCTTTACGCGGATTCTTCATTTCCACCCTGCCGGTTACCGCCCCTATTTTAGGGTCGACAAAGTGATCAATCATTAGCTTCAAAGCATCACGATCGTACTCAGTCTCTGCACCTGTCACGCATATGATATCCCCCGAACTTGCGGCAAAACCATCGATGACGGCATTGTTGAAGCCTTTCCTTGAGCCCTGCTCTACGATCTTCAGAGGTAATTTTCGCTGCTTCGCATGCTTTTCCAATAGTTCAACCGTTTCGTCAGTCGAACCCCCGTCGACGAAGATGATGTCAAGTTTGCCTTTTGGATAATGCAGAGTCTCGAGGTTCTCGATTTTTCTCTGTATGACATTGGCCTCATTATATGTAGGTATGATTATGGAAACGGTTGAATATTCTTCGGTCCGTGTAGGATGGGGGGCTCGTCTCCTTAAGCAAAAGATGCATATTGTTAAGTAGGTTGTGTAGAATGCCACGAAGACTGTAATTCCTGAAAGCACGAGAACTTCTAGAATTCGTAACAAAATTCACAACACGCCTGTTCCTAATGCAGGAGCAAAGTCTGATCGATCACGGCACCCACCGAGGTCTAGCAGCTTCTAATGAATCCGTTTCTTTAGAGTCGGGGCAATACAGAATAGGCAGTTTCATGGAAAGCACGTCTCATGTCTCTACAACGGAGTCTTCTTGCGACAGCAACTCTGTTTGTAGGCTTAGTTCTGCTGGGTGTCTATTTCTTTTTCGATTCTGGGAATCAGCTGATGTTGTGGTTCTCGATACTTGTCTCATCAGCTTCCCTAAGCTCAATCTTGGCTCAAACGGGGTCATATAAGATGAAGCTGGCGGCGTTGTTGCTCTTTGCATCAGCATATCACGTCGCTCCCTTGTTGCGCGGAGGAGGAGTGGGACTGCCTTCCCGACTACTTTACTCAAGGGACGAAGCGTATCAAGCGCAGCTTGACTCACTTGTTCTCGAGAGCGGCACTTGGCGTCCCGGCATTGGCTTGGGACCAGCCTTCGCATATAGCTTCTACCCTTCACTGACCATGGTGTCAGTAGTTGTAGCTAACGTATTCGGAGCCAATACAGGTGTGTCCTTTTTTGTCAACGTTACGTTTCCAATAGTAACCGCAGTTCTGCCATTGATGTTTTACGTCGCCTCGATGGGAAAGATACTGCGAGACGCAAATTGGGCATTGTGGTCTGCATACATTTTCATACTGAATGAACAGTTTCTATTCTTCGATTCGAGTTTCGCCTATGAAAGTTTAGGTATCATCTTTTTCACCCTAACGATCTATTTGTTGACTACAAGATTCAACCGCGCAGGAAAGTTGCTGACCATTCTGAACATCCTCGCAATGACCTTCTCTCACTTCTGGACGAACTTCAATCTCATTTTCTTTCTTGCCGTTTTCTACTTGACACCTTACGCGCTCAGGCTGCTCTATGATCGGAGAGCATCGGTTATGAAGACGTCGAGTCTCCTTACTCTCAACTCCACGACTCTCCTAATTGCAGTATTTTCGTTTGCGGCATATTCATCCTTTGTCGCGACTATCGTACCTTTGCGGTATGGCATACCGTTACTGCTTGTCCTATCGCAAATCATCGCTCCGGTTTCCAGAATCGCCCCGAATCCTCAATACCGGTCGACTTTCGAGATTTTTCTCATAATTCTTGGACAACTTGTTTTGATCGTATTCGGAACGCATGGATTCTTGTCAAGAAAGGTAGGGCCGTTGGCTCCATTCTTGAAGACTATATTCGTAATCGGAGGAATCTACCTCATGGTGATACTGTTCGCGTTACCGGGGTCGCTGGCGCAACCGGTAATACATCGAGGATTTTTCTTTGCATTCTTTGTCTTAGCGCCGGTCATCGCTTGGACGATTGCGCGGTCCGGCAAAGCCTGGAGAAGAAAAATGAAAGCTTTGCTTTTGGTTTTGGTTGTTGTGTCAATAGTTCTTATTCAAGAACCTTGGTTCATCTACCCTGATTTTGTGGCTCCGCCAAGCCAATTTTACGCAGGAGTATGGGCAAGTAGTCATATTCCGTTCGGCAGCCCAATCATAGGCACCGGCTCCATTTCGGATACTTTCGGTACATACGGACGCTTGCGTGATTTGGGTGTAGGCTCATATTACGGGAACGAGCATCTAATCGTAGGCAGTTTTCTTCAACGAAACGTATCGAATCTTCTGAAACCCTATGATGCCCGTTATTTGGCTTTTTCGAGCAACAACAATTCGCGAGTGCTCAGGTATTTCGTAGAACAACAAGAATCCACTGTACCGGGGCAAGAGTTTCTTTCGAACACTACACAGTATTTGGACCAGACGCCACGTTTTGATAGGGTGCTGAATTCAGGATATGTTTCCGTTTACTATGTTGGTTACTACTAAGGTGCCTGACGGACTTTAGCAAGAATCGTTTGTGTAACGTTCGAGGATCCCACGGTTCCCCAGGGCCAATCGGGTAAGCTGGCATATCCTGGAACATATTCGAAGTAAGCAAACCCAGATAAACGAAACTCCGCCACCAAGCTCGCGATGTCCTGGCTGTAAACGGTATTTTCAGTAAATCCGAATTCTCCAACGTAGAAAGCATACTCATGCAACTTCACAAGTCCCGCGAACCTCGAGCTGAGTTGGCTTATGTCGTGGCCGGATGCTGTATCAGGGTATGTATATGCAATCGACGTCCCGCTCATGCTCCTTCCGCTCCAGGGAGCATAGTTCCTAGCCGCGATGTCCCAACCTTGAGTTGGTGTCTCTGCAGCTGTATAATACAAATGAACGTCGTACATAACTTGCGGATCGGTGGAAGGACGCACAGCTGGAAATGTTACGTATCCGTTCACCCAATTGTAGTCCAACAATACCAGATGATTGTCACCATTTCCTCTGATTGCGGAAATTGCCTGATCGAAGAGGCTCTTCAGGGGATAATGCGAATCATGTTCAGGTTCATTCTGCACCCATAAGGGGAGCGAATCATAATACTTGTTGAACGGTTCATTCATAAGATCGTACATCGCCACCGTAGGTTCATTCTTGAAACTGGCTGAAATCGTTCGCCAGAGCTGAACGAAGAGTCCTCGTTGCCTAGATGGATAATCCCCATTGTTAAGCCAGAAATCCGAGCTATTTGGATCCGTCTTTGAGCTAGTTGCGTCGGCTTGTAGCCAGTTCTTGGCTATGACCTTGTACGTCCTGCCGAAATGTACGTTGTAAACGTAAATCGTCAGTATCACATACAAACCATTCTGCTTGGCTATGTTCACAATTTTCTGCATGTCTGATAGCAGTCTAACTGAATTCAAACCACCCGGCGTTCGCTCATAATTGAGCCAATTGAACCAGACTCGCACTACTTTCGCCCCCATCGAACCCATCGATGCAAAATCTCCTCTAATCGCTGACCAATCGGGGGCTTTTTCCTCTTCGTAAAGATACCAGTTCAACTGGTCCTTGTAATTCACTCCATCCAAGTAAACCGCCATGCCCTGTTCGTTTACGAGGTTCCCACTTCCAAGGTGGACGAATGAAGGCGTTCGATCAGCCGATGCAAGCGAGGGTGTGTTCGACATTGTGATTAGAATCAGTATCGCCAACCCAAAGAGAGTCTTGTGGAAGCTTGCCAGTTTCGAGTTGGACAAAGCCCATTTCCTGCCGTGATGGTCAAGGTAACATGGCAAAAGATGGGCATCAACACTGTGTCACCCAACATGTCACCTATTAGTGACACCGCGAGCCCATTCAGCCGCTGTGACTGCGGCGCGTGAGCTTTGTGTGTGAAAGGAATTTCGAGCTTTGTCTTTGGCATCGAGACTGGACTTGGATGAGCCCCGTTAACGTATTGACTTTAGGTGATTCTGGGAATAGTTAGAAGTCTGGGATGAGGGGGAATCTCTTGCGTTGGGGTTGATCGCTATCAAGGTTTAGGGTCTAGATTCTGCAGACCAGTCATCCCGCTTCATCCAGCGAAACCTCGGGAGACTATTCATGCTGAACATACGATCCAAATCGCTATGAAATTCTATCGCGGCATGGGATATCGAGGAATTGGTCACATAGAACTCAAGAAAGACGATCGAGATGGACAATTGCAAAGTGTTGAGGTTGAATGCAAGGACTGGCCAACACAACGCGCTTACCACTTATGCTGGAATAAACCTTCCACTGGTGCAGTGCACGGATCTCACAGGTGGCGAACTTGAACCGATTACTGATTACAGGGATTCAGTCGAGAGGGTCAATACTGGGTTTCCTCGCCTTTTGCGAAATGAAACGACGTGGGAGATTATCACTAACGAGTTGGTTCAACTCGATTCGAGATACTGATTGTCACGCCTATTTCGCGCTACACGATCCAAAACCTTTCATTACGGAGTATGGGCGTTTGGTCGTGGAGCTGTTTTTGAAATTGACGCGGTCACCGTTTGGAAAGTGTCAACGGGCAACGAGTGAGTTAATCAAACCAAAAGCGTTCTTGTAACCATTCGGTGACCATAGCTGGGACGAGCCCATACTTGACGAGACCTCTGTAACTATTCACAAGTGTTGTGATCACGCAATTCCTCAGTGGGTTGATAGGAAGTGCGAGTTCGACAAAATCAACACGGCAGGCTCCGAAATGACGCTTAAAGATGTTCAGACCAGAAGCCGGGTCAGAGGGGGTTGGGCCCAGATCAATACTTCGAATTCCGGACTTACTTGCCCACTCGATTGCACGCCATAGGAGCAAATCGTTAGGATATACCTTCCATGAATTCTCCAAGGAAGCTCCGCTCCACCAATAGGCTTTTTCTCCGTACAACAACACTATTATCCCGGCAATTATCTCGTCGCGGTCAGTTGCCAGAAACAATTTTGCCTTTCCTTCTCTGATTAGGAACCGATGCAGTAAATCAAAGAAGTTATGCGTTAGACCTTGTCGATTGTGCCGCAACATGGTCGCCTTATAGATTCCGAAATAGCTTGTCAGTTCTTGCGGGTCGTCGGACTCCCTTACTTCAACTCCATAATCTGTAGACTTCTTGACAGCGTGTTTCTTGTTTTTTGCAAGGTTTTTCCATAGAAGTTCGACATTTGTGCCTGTGTGAAGCGTGAAGGTACATTGCTCACTGGCTTTGGCTCGGAAGTCACAGTCCGAGGCAAGCCTATGTACAATGGGTGAATCCGCAGGTATTGCAGCTGACCAACGTAACAAGGCATCTCTTCTTGTGATCAGCACAACATGCTCTGTGAGAGCACGAAGAACCAAGTCATGACTTTGTTTAATGATCGGTTCGCCTGTGTTGGAATGGGGTAGTGACCGAAGAATTTTCCCGCCAAAAGCGAAAACAACGGAGCTAGGCCAGATTGCCACTAGTTCATCATCAATCCAAATTCCCCAATACAGCGGGGTTTCCTGCGGGCATCCTAATCGTAGAACCTCCTCCCATTCCCACGTGTGGAAGATTGTAGCATGCTGAGAGTTTGATGCAAATTCGGCCCACTCGGTTTTGTCTTCTCGAGTCAGAGGACGTATTGCGAGCATCTCAAACACGCGCGTTACCTTTTGCATGTCGTATGATAAATGCTAGATTGTAGGCTGGACGATGCCGCGGTGGTCTTTATTCGTCAATCGCTCACCGTTTTACAGAAACGTAGTAGTACCAAGAAGTAACTAAAGGAAGTTCTGGCTTCGGAAAGTCGTTTCCAACAACTTCCAATAATTCGAACCCCGCGTTATGAAGCTCACGAGTCACATGTTCGGGCGTGCACACATGCGTTAGTGCACCTTCGCTGGCTGGATCCATCATATAACCATCGCCTCGGCAAAAGGCAGAAACTGCGCTTGGCTGTTTCATCAGTCGTATTGTGTTACGCAGTATCCAAAAATACCTGAGCAACTTTGCAGTAGCAAATGCCTCATACGATAACAGGAGGTATGTGAAGAACACGGGTCTGAACAGCAAGGACTTGGCATTATGGCTGGAAAATATGAGAATTCCATTGCGTGAGAGAGTGCGATGGCATTCGCGTAGGCATTGTAAACGTTTCGCATCAGGATGCAAGATGTCCAGTCCATTAAAGGAGAACACTATGGCATCAAACGAAGAATCTTCAAATCTTGACAAGTCGGAGGCATCGAGCATTATGAACTGCTTGTCAGGAAATTTGCTACGACAAACCCTAATCATTTCTTCCGAGTAATCGACGCCAACATAATTCTTGCTCAATGAGGATAGATACGGAGTTGTTCGACCACCTCCCACCCCCAAATCCAGAATCCTCATACGTCGTTTCAAGTAGATCCCGAATAGGTATCGCTCACAGTCTGTCAGCTGACTGAGTGCGCCATAATGAGAAGCGACTTTGGGTCGGCTATAGATGCGCAAATTGAAATCAATGCTTTCCGAAACCATTACCCTAAGCCCGACCTCAATCTAGATAAGAAGGAACATATTTAGCGATAATCCTTGTGGCGGCTTGCGCGTTGTCGAAACATGTTTTACCATACGTGCAGTACTACTCGTTCCGCCTTTGACCTCAGGGAGCAACTTGCTTGCAAGCTAAATGTCACTGGCTCGAGGAGTGTTCTTGCTAGAACGAGTGAACCAAACCACAAGTTAGAATATGAACGTCGACTAGCTAACATGCGTGAGTATCCCAGTTCGATTGAAATGGTAGATCTTGCTCGTGCTCTCTCATCAGACATCCATATGGAAGTCGGGAAAAGAGCACAATCGATGGTTGAGAAGCTCTTCGGAATAGAGGGGACAGTAACACGTGGTTGGCATCGATAACGAAACACCAGTTGTGATTCTGGGGTCTGCTTATGGCTTAGCGGACCTCGGCATTTTGCGAAGCCTCGGACGTCTTGGGGTACCCCTGTACGTAGTAAGCTCTAACCCGCAGGAGTTGGCGTTTCGTTCGAGATATTGCAGCGGGAAGATTCTGTCAGACATTTGTGAGTTCACAGAAAAGTCGGTCTTGAATCTACTAAATGTAGGCGGCAAAATTGGCCGAAGGTCAATCCTTATTCCGACGACAGACCAAGGCGTTACGTTTCTTGCCAACAATGCAGAGGCGCTGAGTGAATGGTTCATTTTCCCTCACCAGACTGCAGAACTTATTCACTCGGCATCTAGCAAAAAGGGAATGTATTACCTGGCCAAGAAGTACAAGATTCCAACACCAGAGGCAGTCTTTCCCCAAAGCAAACAAGACGTCTTAGAATCTCTCGAAACTGCATCTTTCCCAATTATGCTGAAGGAGATACATCGCTGGAAATCCAAAGAGATAGACAAAGTGATTGTCCATTCAAGACGAGAACTCGTCGAGAAATATGACGCGATGGAGAATCCTGAACATCCAAACCTAATGTTGCAAGAATATATTCCGGGCAGAGACGAGAACGTGTGGATGTTTAATGGCTACTTCGATAGATATTCGAATTGTCTATTCGGTATAACGGGTAGGAAGATTCGGATGTGGCCAGTTCATCAGGGTTTCACAATCCTGGGAGTTTGTCTGAAAAATGAGACGTTGGTGAAGACAACCATAGAATTCATGAAAGCGATTGGCTACCAAGGAATTGTTGATGTCGGCTACCGATTCGATGCTCGTGATCGCAAGTACAAGGTCTTGGACATTAACCCTCGGATAGGTTCAACTTTTCGACTCTTCGTTGCGGATGAGGGCATGGACGTTGCGAGAGCCCTTTACCTAGATATGACCGGGCAGTCAATAGGCGCTAGCGTTTCCGACGATGGCCGTAAATGGCTAGTTGAAGACCTCGACTTGGCCTCTTTCTTCCTTTGCTTTCTGGATCGGAGTCTTTCACTGAAACAGTGGATAAATTCGTATCGCGGCGTTGCGGAAGCAGCGTATTTTGCCCTTGACGACCCACTTCCATTTCTGAGGATGCTGGAGGATCATGTTAAGAACCGCGGACACATTGTTGAGGTCTTCAGAAGACTCAAATCCAATAATGGCCGGATCGAAGAATGCATCGGAGCTCGTGGCATTGACTAGCGAATGTGTAGGGTTAACCTATCTTTTTCAGGACCCTTATGTCAGGAAAGAAACATTCATCTTCCTTCTGACTGAGAGTCCATCGGATTCTCGATACCTGTGCCCTCTTTGGGGATGAACTTGAAAGGGAAGTCAACGCAGCGAAGACAGGTCCACACACGCGACTTTCTCAGCATGATTGGAGTCAAGACGTTCGAGCCAGCCACGAGCCCCTTCGACCCCGGATACGATCCCGTCACATTGGAAAGTCATCTACAGCAGAGTTCACATTTAATATCGATACTCAAAATCTCAATGGCATGCTGGATAATCGCCGACGAGAAGGCTACGCGCCACAAGGTGGCCGCCGCAAAGAGGTATAATGTTCCTACAACGACCGGCGGAGGGCCATTCGAAATCGCAGTCGCCCAGGGTAAGCTTCGGGAATATCTTGATCTGTGCAAAGGCATTGGCTTCACGAGAATCGAGTGTGGCGAAGGCTTTACCGATATGAGGTTAGAACCTCGGAACGTAGTCAAGATGGCAAGCGAAAGAGGGCTTGAGGTTCAATTCGAACTCGGTAAGAAGCATTCGGGAGCCTTCACGGAGAATACCATCCAGAGTCTGATCGCGCAAGGAAAACGATGGTTGGAGGCAGGCGCAGTTCAACTGGTCGTTGAAGCCAGAGAAAGCGCAAAAGGCGTTGGACTATTTGATAAGAATGGAAACTTCAACGTCGGCTTTGCGGACCGCTTTGCAGAAGTTTTTGGACACGGGAAGGTTGTGTTTGAAGCCCCCAACAAGCCCAGTCAATTTGCGCTCTTGGACCACTTTGGAAGCAAAGTGCATCTTTGCAATGTCAGGCTCGAAGAGTTACTCCGCGTCGAAATTTATAGACGCGGTTTGCATTCAGACGCATATGTCAAAGCGAATTTGCGGCCACGTCTCCCAAACGCTCAATATCGTGAGGCGAGGCATCCAGCGGGATGAATCGAGCTGTAGTAATAGATTGTTTTCCTAATAGCGTGCAACGTTATCGAAACGAGTACGCCGTCGTAACCGTTGATGTCATCCGCGCTACGACCGTCGCTGTAACCGCGGTTGCGATGGGCCGAAAGTGTTTTCCTGTTTCCTCCTTGGAAGCGGCACGAGTACTTGCCGCTCAGCTCAACAATCCCCTCTTGGCGGGAGAATTAGCAGGCGAGATGCCTAAAGGATTTGACATGAACAACAGCCCGGCTGAATTGGCGCTACGCATCGATACATCCCGACCCGTCATTCTTTTCTCCTCGACCGGGACCAAGCTTATGTGCGCCGCAGCAGATTGCGATGCGGCCTATGTAGCGTGCTTCCGAAATTATCTGTCCCTAGCAACCTATCTGGCTGGTCGTCATTCGAAAATTGCCGTCATTGGAGCAGGCAGCCTGGGAGAGTTCAGGGAAGAAGACCAGATGTGTTGCGCATGGATTGCTGAAGAACTCAGTAAGAGTGGCTATAACCCGCAAAACGACCAGACGGTTGAAATTATCAAGCGCTGGAGTGGAGCATCACCCGATGCGTTCGTAGATAACAAGAGCGTCGACTACCTGCGGCGAAGCGGGCAACTGAAGGACTTGGACTTTATTTTGGCGCACGTAAATGACCTCGGTGATATTTTCATGATCCGACATGGTCAAATTGTCCGGATTCGTACGAAAGAATAGGACTGGGCACTCGCGAACGAAAGCGCAGATCAAGTCAAAGGCTCGTCAACTAGAATCGCCGAAGAACAAGCTACTGAACATCTACAGTTTCATCTCTTCCCTCGGTCTCCATACATGCGACGCGGGAAATTTGTAATGGAGAACTTTCGAACGTTTGACTCCAACACACTCAGGCGTAAACTCCTGCCCCTCGTTCCCAAGGGTCGCTTTCGAATTCTTTTTGCAGTGAAAAACATAAGGACTGGGACTAGAACAGCAAGGAATGCAACACCGATCAATGAGTAACTAATTTGAGGAAGAGTGACGGCTGATGTTGAAGTTATCGCTGAAGTTGTTGTTGCAGTAGTAATTGCGCTTGGTCCATACCCTAACCCGCTTCGAGAGCTGGCTGCCCAAACCGGCACGCCATTCTGGAAATCGATTTCGATCGTCTTTCTCGTGTTGGAGAGGGGCCCCAGATTAGCTACCACGGTGCGCGACGATGCATCGATGACGCTGCCCGAATCTCCAACATAGACGAAGCGTCCGTCATGGCTGTGCAATAACCATCCATCTCTCAGACAATCATAGGCACAGCCGGACTCGCTCCCGGAAAGAGGTGCTACCTTGATGTCGGCAACTTGACGGGGAGCATCAGAAGGAAGGCCGATGACATCAAATACGTGGACGTAACTGTTGGCCGCGTCAATCAAGTAAATTTCCTTCTCGTCTGGAGACATGCTGAGTCCGTGGCTCGGGGTAGTAGGAATGAAACCTGGGGGGATTGAAAATCCGTTCACCGGCACGGTGTAGAGTACCCGCCCGGTGACCAGACTGCTGACCTGAAAGCCGAGGAAACCGCTTGCCGTGGTGAAAACTAGTGTTTCGGCGCCGTTTATCGTAAACGGCCGGACTCCACTCTTCAACGGTCCGATGCTCTTTACGATCGCATATGTTGCAGCGTCAGCTACCTCTAAGAAATTGTAGAACCTGATCCCCATGTAGACAAGTGTACCTCGAGGGGTGACAACAGTGTTGTGCGGCCCGTTACCTCCGGGGCATTTGATGGTTCCAATCACGTCTCCAGTATTGGCACCGAGTACATTCCAGACAGCCCCCTTAGCCAATTCTCCAGTGGGCATATAGATCTTCGTGCCATCAGGACTAATGGCAAAGCTGTCGACCCCTGACGTCAATTTTTTCTGCCAGACGACCGTATCGTGGACCAAGTCATACTTGATCAAGTAGCCGCAGCAGCCAGGACCGTCTGTTCCGTAGCTGATATACAACATTCCTGTCGGGGCATTCGCCACAACACCTCTTACGCCGCCTGTCAAGACGCTGATATGTTTGACCAGTGAATGACCATTATCCATATCATAGACGTAGATGTTGTCGTCGGGAAAGACGTAGAGGTAGTGTCGAACGACCGTGCTTATTGGTGAAGTTGTTGTTTGAGCGAATTGGGGAATAGCAACCGAAACGAACGAGAGTAGAAGAAAAATTAAGAAACTATTTCTTGCCAAATAAAAATCCTCTCAAAAGTTTAACCCGATGACTATTCTCCTTTGGATGCAGCATCGCGGTGCATCGCAGGACCACTGAATCGGACTTCATGTAGGCAATTGGGGCACTTTCCACTCATGTGTTGATCGCCTTATCGATCTCAGTGACCTCTCCCATCAACTTGTAGGGACGCACAGCGTCCATTTATGTATTGTTCGACTTTTTCCTAGTACGAGAATTTGGACAGATTTGAACCCTCGTCTTATTGTGTAAGGGACGGATGAAGCGGTGCGCCGAATTTGAACCGCTTCAATTCCTTGATCTCTTGCATGGAGAAGACCTCAGTCCGAGCACTGCTAATATTGTAATCGAGCTCAAACCTCAGCGCACTTAAGGTGAGCGACCCCCCCTTGTCCCAGCCGGGTCACATGCGGTTCTTCTTTCACAGGTTTTTTTGGCGACCAGGATGGACGCTCGACCCATCTTGCGGATCGGCGAAAGATTTTGGCTTGTCAGCCGTTGCAGGTTTTCATACAGGCGGATACCCGACGAATCTGATAGGATTCTCTTTCCAAGAAATGAAAACGGCCCAAAGCCGACAGTCATGAGCTTGATAAGCTCAAGTCGCTGCGATGCGACAAGGGCCGCAAAATCCTTGGTGGAATACATATACATTCGCGGCCATCGCTTTGCGGATCCACGACTCCCATTGTAGACTCCGATCGTTCCGAGAAGTCTCTTCGCAAAACCTCTCAAGGGATATAGTAGAGGACTGGAGACGGGATCTAAAATGCGATTAAGCGCCCAATAATTAGGACAAGTTAATATGAGAAAACCTCCATTTTTTGCGACACGGCTCAACTCCCCTAGTGCCCTCAGAGGGGAGTGAAGCCAGTCAAGCAGTCCCACGGCGAGAACAAGGTCAAAGGTGTTATCGGCAAACTGGAGATTGTAGACATCGCCGATAGACAGCGAAACTCTTTCCAAAACGTTTGCTTCGGAAGCGTGACGCTTCGTAAGATCTATCATTTCTTCGACTGCATCGACCGCTTCGACAGTGTATCTTCGTCGGGCCAACTCAACCGTTGTTAGACCGGCGCCACACCCGACTTCGAGCACGCGGCCATTAATAGGCAAGAAGACTTGTTCAGTCATCTCAAGTACTGACGCGCGCCTCTGCTGGTAGTGTCTGCTCTCTAGATCGGTGCCCTTGTAGAGCGCGTACCAGCGCGTGGCTTGAGATTTGAAATGCCGAACGACCAGTTGTTGCTGGTTATTAGTCTCGAGACGATGAGACATAGAACATCGCGACGGGCAGGGGTCAAGCCGTTTTCGAGCGCTTGGTTGCATTAGGCCTTAGAATATTCTCTGAGTTGGTGACGATCTCCTCATCGAAACGTCTCACCTATATGTGTGCATGCACCGCCTCGTGTTCTGACCATAAGATAATCATCCTCCGCGAGCGACAGGTACCGGAATCTTCTAGATATCATTTGCTCTGACCGTTTGACTAACTGAAGTTGTTCATAGGTCTGAGAACGGTTAGCCATGAACACGTGATTCCTTCTGATATCGCATATCGGCGAAGCCACCGACTCTGTTTTGCTCCTTTCTTTCTCATAAAACCCTACTATTCCCATATGTGGGTTCCAAGATTTAGGAAAAAAGGCTTCAAAGTCAGTAACAAGAGTTGATAAGAAAATTCACGGAAGCCTTTACGCTAACTATCTGTGCCTACTGAGCAGATTGAGCTTGTACCCTTTCAAGACCATGAGGAACGAATCGCTCTCGACTCATTCTTGCGATTTCAGCTTCAATAAGTCGCGGAAGTTCTTCTGGCAAGCATTCCTGTATCTTGACGCCAGTATCTTGCAGCTCCGGAAAAATGTGCGATGTCGATATTTTCCCATAGGGTGTAAGAAGCACCAAGATTACTCGATTTCCTGATATGGTGGCAGCCCTCGTTCCTTCAATGAGTCCATTCAAGTTGGTTGTACCATCGGTAACTGCGATTATGAGGCACGAATCAGATCGGTTACCCATGTGCGATAGGGCTATGAACGCTCCCTGCTGATGCATTCTCTCGCGATGACGTAACCGGACATCTGTGTAAAACCAATGGAGTCGGGCAAGAATCGGATTGAAGATTTTCTGATATTGATATCGTTCAATTGAAGTGGTTCCTGTGGTGGCTTTGGGAGAGGCGGTCTTGAGCGCGAGGGAATTAGACCTCGAAGTTGGTCCCGGTCCAGTGCAATTTAGAAGAGTATCGAGGACCAAATCTCTTTGATGTTCGCCGACTTGAGGCGACATGTTAGTGATGATTGAATTTTCGTTATACAAGATTAGGCCTATAGGGGTAGCCTGTTTGATAGACGCTAGGAGATTAGGCAAGGTGGCAAGGAATTGACCAAAGATAGACTTCCCATTTCTGGTGGCCTTCATTGTCCGCGAGGCATCGATCACTAGTACGATTGCCGGTTGTTTGTCTGGAAAGAATTCTTTGATTATTAATGTACCCCTCCGCGCCGTTGCTTTCCAATCGACCCTGTGTAGATTCTCCATGACTGTGGACGGCCTCACGCCAGCGAGATCCGAACCGGCTCCTCGACGAATGTTGTCAGAAGTCAGGTCATAGAAGAAGGAGGAATCGATGGAAGCGAGTTTTGATAAATTGATGGCTGGCCGGATTATCAAAGTCGTTTTGCAATGTACCCATACTGTATGCGCGAATAAGTTTGTGCGACTTGTCAGCATGACCTTCAGAGCTTGAATGTCGAATCGACCAGGAACTTCGCATTCGAATCGCGCTCGGAGTTTGTGCTTCTCATGCTTCTTCAACAGGAACTCTTCTGAGGACAGACTTTGGTCAGTTGACTGAGCATGCCTTGGTAGGAACAGCCCGGCAATTCGAAAATCCTGATTCGAGGAATTTGAAATTACGTCCTGTGTTTCGGTTGGCCGTCCTATTGTGCAAGTGATCGTCTGCCGGTCGCTCTTGACTGTCAGGCATACCTTAGCGACGCTTGCTGAACGATGGAAGGCGATCCCTTCAATACAGAGGAAAAGAAGCAAGAGGCTAGTGAACGTCAGGATCACAGGGTTGAAGAAAATTGCGCCTACTAACACCAACCCAGCCGTTGTTAATGCTACATGCCGACCCCTTGAGGAAAGTTCCGTCTCTATTCCAGCTCCACTCAGGAATGCTTTTGTGGAATTGGGGTGTCTTCGAGAAGGCTGGCAACAACGTTCTCAGTTGACAGCTCCGGCCTCTCTGCAGCTGATAGGACGATTCTGTGGCTGAGGATCTTTGGTGCGAGATACTTTACATCGTCTGGTAGAACGTACAACCTACCCTTGATAAGGGCTTGGGCTCTCGAAGCCTTAGTCAATGCGATTGAAGCTCTCGGGCTAGCGCCCAATGAAATTCCAGCCATGTCCCTCGTCCGATTGACAAGGTTAACTATGTACGATCGCACTTGCGGAGCAAGAAAGACCCGTCGCGTCAATTCGGCTAGGCTCGAGATTTGCTCCTTCGTTGTGACCTGTCTGATTTCTCCAACCTCGATGGAGTATAGTTTGTCGGTGATTTCAAGCTCCTCTTCTAAGCTCGGGTATCCAATCTTGAGACTCAGGAGAAAACGGTCTATCAGTACCTCTGGTAGCGGGAATACGCCGTGAAATTCCACGGGGCTCTGGGTGGCAATGACTAGGAACGGATAGGGCAGCGCCTGTGTTTCGCCTTCTATCGTAACCTGCCTTTCCTGCAATGCCTCAAGCACTGCGCTGTTAGTTTTCGGAGTATTGCGGTTGATTTCATCGATTAGCACTATGTTTGAGAAGATTGGCCCTTTCTCGAGTCTGAAAGAGTTCGTCTTTAGATTGAAAATATGTGTCCCAACAATGTCGGCTGGCAGTATGTCGGGGCTGCATTGGATTCTCTTGAAGTCCAATCCCACCGCTCGTGCGAAGGTTTTCGCGATTGTGGTCTTTGCAACTCCCGGGACACCTCCCATGAGCACGTGCCCTTCGGAGAGCAGCGCTACGAGTAGGTTCTCAATGACCTCTGTCTTGCCGACGACTATCTCTCGGCATTCCGAAAGCAAGTTCTGTATGGTTTTCCGTGCATGGTCAGGTACCTGTTTGAGTAGTTCCATGGAGCGACATCACCTGGCTATGAGCGATTATGTCTTTCAACGACCGCCTCAAGTATAAAACGTGACTGTCACCTTTCGTCGCTTAGCCTGCCTGACCAGTTGAAACGGCAAGCTGACTGCAACGACGAGCACGACTATGAGGACTTGAAGGTATATGCTCGCCTGAGCGAAGCGGATAAGACCGTCAAGGGAATTCTTCATCATGAGGCGCATGCCTGTTAGCGGCGCGTTCGCTAAATGTGCTATGTCAAACACCAGGGAGCTGCCACCGGCTTTCACAACGTTCGCAAACAGCCTCGTATTGTCATATAGGCCGATCATTTCGTTGATGAACATGCTAGCGTCAGCAATGAGTACAAGGGACCCTGCTCCGACATGCGCATATGCTATCACCGGATACGAGTTGACTGATTCATTCTGAGCTGGTTTTCCGTTGCCTTGAACGTCTATGAATGAAAAAGGAGATGAAGATGCGAGAATCGTGACTTGGCGCGAATCGCGGATGTCTAGGAACGAGGGATGGTCTAGAATTACGACGCTGACGTTGTCTGAAAGGGGACTATGGGAAAAGCCGCTCACTAAAGGAAAAGAGGGGTTCTTACTGTAAGCGTATAAGTCGGCTAATGGTTTGCCAGCGAAGCGGGCGCTCACGTTCAGTTCTTCAAGAAGACTGTTGCCACTACCGAAATCATCCGCCAAGAGTACGGTGCCGTTGCTGTCCAAGTAGTTCCGTATAATTGCGCCGTCGGTCATTGAGTATGGCAAGCTGGGCCCGATGATTACTAAGGTCGAATTTCGTGGTAGTTCTCTGCTGAATGACAGGAGCAGGGTCGTATTCTTGGTGCTTGATGCAACTTCACTGCACCCGTTCCAACTGTTGTTCAAAGGATGGTACGAGTCTTGTATAGGCCAATAATAGGACGCTGAGAGCATGATTAATGCTGACAGTGCGATAGCTAGTGCCAGGCTTCTAACGTTTGTAGTCTTCAGCGTTTTCTCACATTTTCCAATTCTTCATGTAGTTCCAGAAGCCTCTCTCTTGCTTCACTTGCATCATCGGCCCCAATTGGATAGGCAGAGTATTCAGCCAATTCAAACAGTTCTACAAGGCCTCGTAGGGAATCTTTCAAGGACGGTGCCGTTTCATCGATTCGCATGAGGAATTCGGCAGGCGTTTCACTAGCTCGAATTTCAATACCTAACCTCCTACTAATCATGATTTGCGCAAGGCCATAGGCCGTCTTGACCTCCGAGGCTCCGCTCGCCTGTGCTTCAAGGGCAGCGATCAATTTGCTCCGCGAGAACTCTTCATGGAAACCAGCTTGTTCTTGTGATACGGGCTGAGCGGCCGCTGCCTCTGTCAATAGAGTAGCATTACGTCTATTTCTCCTAAGCGCGTACGTTCCGAGGACAGATGCAATTGCAATGATTGAGATTGCAAAGACAACGATTGGAACGCTGATTACGCTGAAGGTCGTTGTGTTCTGGGAGCTTTGGATCCAGGGCTCATCGGGATAATACTGAACTGATATTGAATTAGACCCAAAACTGGTTCCTAAACCAACCTGTACTGTGTATATGAATGAACCTTGACTGTTCAAAGTCGCGTTTGCAAGCGTTACGTTGTCGAGATAGATCGTCACATTTCCGGAAGGCGATGCGGTTTGATTGCTATACGTGACATTCGCAAAACTGACCGTCCCGTTGATAGTGAGTGACGTTCCGGACAGAATCGTGGCACGGTTTAGCAAGATCTGCGTCTGAGTCGCCAGAATTTCGACATTAAATGGCAATGTTGCATTTGACGGCGCAAACAAGTCATTCGTCGAATTGAACACAACTTCGACGGTATGAGTACCATTAGTGATCGTTCTTGGAACGTACAAGTAAGAGAAGAATAGGCCTGATTTGTCGGTAGTTACGTTCTTAAGGAATATTCCATCTAATTGCAGACTAATAGTCCGGTTCGCTAAGGGCTTTTGATCAATAGTAGTCGTCAGATTTCCCCAGACGTCCACAACGTCGAGCGGTCTGGCGCTAATCGGAGCAATGTTTGCGGTAATGACCGTTGGTTCGTAGAAGAGTTGCACGCGAACTTGTGCGGTGGAACCTAGATACAGAAGCTTATCCGGTCCGGAAGGTTCGTAGGTAGCCTCGATCGTGGCCGACCCTGGAGGGGAGCCCACAAGGAACGAAACGTTCGCCTCGAAATAGCCATGTGAAGTTGATTGTAGCACAAGGTGGTTTGATCCCCACAAAATAGTGATGGTCTTATTTTCCAGCACTGTCCTATTTGCTGTCTCGAGGGTACCGAAGACGCGTATACTCTGACCAACGAAAGCCTCGCCTGCTGAGGAATTGAGGCTTAAGATTGTCTGGATAAGGACAGCTTGAGTTTTGAGTTCGGAGGCCAGTTGATTGATTTGTGCTGAAGAAACGTTGTATAATTGGCTAAGTGTATTCAATCTCGTGAGCTGGGGTGTAGTGTCGATCTGGTATTGTTCGCCTATGCGCTTTAGCAATGAGGGTAAGGACTGGAGAAGTATCTTGCTTTGTTCTCTCTGCTGTTCGAGTTCCCCGACCAGCGTTGATGCCCCCTTTCTGTCTCCTGACATCAAATGGGAACGAGCAGCCTTCACTTGTGTCTGGATCGCGGTCAGATTTCCGGACAAATCAAAGAGCGTCTTAGTATATTCACCGACGAAATCGTTGCTGACTTTGCCTGAAGGACGACCGGAAGGACCTGAATTGACTTGAATCAGGGGAGCCAGTTTTCCGTGAAGAATGCCAATGTCACTAAAGTTCATTGTCTGTCCGAGCGTGGCGAGCAGAAATTCTATTTCTGAAGCGGAGGGTCTAACCTCAGACGCATCTGAATAACGGTAAACATTATGTCTAGAAATGAGCCCCCCTTCGCCAAGCGATAGGAGAGCTACGAAACCAGCGGACAGTATGACGGCAAGCAAGACTGCTGCAATGAGCGTTTTTCTAATTTTCTGCGACAAGCTTGTGATTCACTTGGTGCATTTCCTCTAAGTCAGTATCCCAATTACCCTTTCGATAACTATCACGGCAAAAATTGCAAGTAACACGACTTCAAGAATAGCTTTCTTCCTCGAATTCCTTGGGCTGAATGTTGGAGTAAGTTCAGCTGCGACAAAAAACAAAATCACGGACAAGGCAACATAGACATCAAGCGCTTCCACGCCAATCAGGCTGAGGGTAATTATTGATGTGTAAACTAATGCAGCGTAAGTAATGAGGAAAGAATCGATTGTTCTCACGAGTAACAACACTTCTCAGCGGACTAATTCTAGGGTGGCAGTAATCTTCTTGTCGGTCGGATTGATTGATACTTGCCTAAATGCGACATACTCACCTGTAGATTTCGAGACGGCCGCGGCTATGGCGCTGGGTACAGGTGTCCCAACCTGAGTGAATACGCGGGGCGTTAGTGTACTCAGATTTACCTCTAGGTCACCGAACGCGGTCAATTCGGTTTGAAACGTAAACGTTAGGTCGCCTTCCCTGTCAAGGACTACAGACTTAGAAATATCAAGCAATTTGAGGCCTGACTCCAATTTCTCATGTAACTCACTGATTTCTACCTTCGAAAAGTCGAGCTTCAATGCCAATTCCAATTCTGATAACAGATTTCGCCCAGGGGCTTCGAGCAGTACGCCTCCTGCTCGGGTTTTCTCATCAAGGGTGATGAATACTCTCCGGCTATTATTCAAGTCCAGTGGAGGTCTTCTGTTAAGCGATGTTTGTGCTAGCGGGACGAAAACCTTCGGGCAAACGCCGAGTCCTGTAGCCGGAATATAGATCCCTTTTTCATTCAGAGATAGTTCATCCAGCAGATTCTCAATGTTCAACAGTGCAGGGACGCTCGAATCTCTTGCTAGGCGTTCCGCTAATCTATCTGTGGGTTCGGGCAGATACAGTGTCATTATTCCGATTAGCAGACTCGCTAAGCCTAAGGCAAGCGTCGGAGTCACCCCGATGAGTAGACTCACCGCCGCAGTTATCCCACCAAAGGCCAAAAGAAAGATGCCAACAGACAAGTGACGGTCCATGGGTGGCCGGTTAGGTTCAACGGCCATCTGGTGGGTTAGCTCGGCTCCGCAGATTCGGCAGAAATTGTCCTCAGCAGAACATTCTGAATCACATATCCAGCATTTGTCGGAAGCCATGCCATACTCACGCTCGTCATTGAACCTATTGTAACGATTTCCCTGTTCAATTCTTGCAACGGCTTGACAGGGATAGAAGTTTACCTATCGGAACTAGCTCCGCTAATGGCGCCAGCGAAAATGTTTCCTTAGGCGACTACTTCTTTTTCTTGCCACGAGATCGTCGCAGGAATAGGAGTATCGCGAGGATTACGAGAATCGCAATGATTATTGGAACAATGTACGTGAAGGGATTCGGAGTTGAAGGCGGAGGTCCGGCGTTAAGATTTGAATTGTCGCTCGGCGTAAGGGTTTCGTCAGATCCGATATTGCCAGTTGGTCCTCGATTGCCAAGCGCGTCGGAACAACTGCAAAATCCGACTTCGACAGTTATTTTGCCCGTGCCGCTAGACCCGACAGTTGCCTGAGCAACGTCAGTGGTGACATTCTGGGTATAGTTGTAGTACCCTGGGTTGCCTGTGAATTCGACCTGCACGTTGTCAAATTCCTTCTGGCCGGCAGCCCCAACCCACAGAAACGATGCTGTTTGGGGAACTAACTGCACCGGCGTTCCGTCAGGGTAAACCACGTGAAACGTAGTAGTGACCACGTCACCCACGGTTATCTGAATGGGTGATGAATTGACAAAATCAACAAGTAGGTTTGTCAGATAAGTCGGGCAGCTAGTGGTCTGAGCTGGATGGAGATTGAATGTCGCGAAAGCAGCGACAGGAAGATACGAAGTGAACAGAACCAATGAGACTAGGGCTAATACGACGGCTTTTCTCATGTTTAAATCGCGGTTGTCCGCATACGGTTCTTTGGAATATAAGATTAACGAGTGAACTCAATCGTCAACCTTCGTCTATTGAAACGTTAGCGAGCCGCTCAGTGGACTGTTGCTCAAAGGCCGATAGTTATGTGGGTCTCTCAGTAACTGGGAAAGTGCCCGGGTTGTGCTATTATAGGCAACCAGAACAAAGACGGCCAAGATTAGGGCACTCAAGAACCTTCTCTCCGGAATACGGGTACGTATTAGTATTACGCTGGTTACGAGGGGCAACAGAAACAGCACCAGAAGCAGTCGCTCCACCAAACCTGCCCAAGCCAACCCAATGCCCACAAGAACCAAAAATCCAAGCCAAAGTCCGGAAAAACGGCCGTTCCCGTTTTGGTGTAACGGTTCCTCGGACCCAGCCGCTTGGCGTTCTGGGAGGCGGTTAAGCCATGCTATCCCAAACGGGGCTAGAACCGGGAACGGCGTGAGGTACAACAGACGCCAGAGTTGGGTCTCGCTACCGCTAGGGTCTGCAACATTGAATCCTACTGGTGCGACTAAGATCGACCCAATGGCCGAGACGAAAAGCCAAGCAAACATGAGGCGTTTGCACCAAGGCCCTATTCTCGCTGACCTCAGCGTAAACACTCCAATAATGCTAACCGCAATGTAGAGGGGGCTGAAAAAGGGCGACCATATCCTCGTCAACCAAGTTAGCGCGTCCCAGAACCAAAATACGCTTGAGGGATTGTCAATCACGAAAGTGTAGTAACCAAGCGCGTCCATCACCCTCCAACCTTGACTGGCGGCCAAGTAACTAATCGTTCCAAGGGCCAAGGCAATGTCCGCAACAATCACACCTACCAGTAAACCAGCTGTCCTCAGTCCTCTTCGCTTCTCGTGAATTAGTCCGAGAATTGCCGCAACGAGCACAGCCGTAGCGAATACCCCCCACGTCCAAGGGTGGATGAAAAGGATCAGTGTCGAAAGGAGGAATAGCACGAGAAAATCGACCGCTCGAAGTTTCTCCGTGGTGCGGAATACGAGGTAGGCGAAGAAGAGCACCCAGACAACCAATGCCATCCAATTAGCCAAGATGCTTGAGTAGAAACCAACCGTTGTCGTTACTGAAAGCACAGATAGCAGGAAACCCGTTAACCCAAAATTGAAATCCTTCCTGCACGCGAGGAACCATGCCATTGTCATCGCCAGGAGCACTACTAGAAGTACTTGTGCCATCCTGACAATGTCCAAGAATGACACCTGGAAGACCAACTTTCCAACGTAAAGAATCATCAACGGAATTGGATGCCGTTCGCCTAGCGCCTTACCCAATGCGCTCAATGGCCCATCTGTGCTTATCCGCACCAATGGGTCATAATAACGCCAGTATGCGTCTGTCCCAACAATCCAAGGTGGATTCTGAAAGTATGTGTAGTACCCAATGAAGACCGCCACCGCCAAAGCCAGAAGAAGCCTCGGGTCAAGCAAGTCAAGTATTCGATTGACTAGGGATGATTGATTTGGCGCAGCCTCTCGGGAAATAGGCGTTGCGGCGCGTTCGAAGAGCCTAGCCGTTTGAGGTAGAAATCTTTGAACGAGCGGTACCCAGGCCCAAGAAAAGAGAAACGCAACATAAAGCCACGGAATCAGCCCGTACGAGGCATAGGATAATTGCAGTTCGGTCCCTGCATCCTGTTTACCGATCGGTGTGTTTAGATTGAAGGCTTGAAGTGAATTCTGCACCGCCGAAGAGATTTCTATGGTCGCAAGAATCGCCAGGAGGTACACTAAGGTCAATATGATCAGCGACTTTGAAGGCTGCTCGAAGATTTCGTCTCGAAGCGAAATCATTAATCCGAAACCTCCTGTTGTCGCAAGGAAGAGAAAGTAGACCCATAGTCCGGTTCTGGCCGAAAGAAGAGCTAGGCCCAGCGAGGCTGAAAGTATGGCCAAACCAACTTGGACAACTCTCTTCTCGTTCCCCTTGGGGAGAGCAGTTAGCATTACTGCGGAGACGCACAACACGGAGGCTACCCACACAAGTAGGTCAATTCGTGCGTCAAAGATGATGATTCGAATCGTTCTCGGATAGTAGAAGAAGAAACTCAATCCAAGCTCGTTCAACACTGAAATCGAGCCAAAGAAGAAGTGCACGGCAAGCGCGTAAGCGAGGATATGCCTCCCTAGATTGCTCCTGCCTCGAGTTGTCCCAATCATTACCGGTACCCGCTCGCCTTGTCGCGTGTGAACTTCAACTCTTGTGTCTCAAATACTTCGTTGCCTTCGTGAACGCGCACGGTTACTGCCACAGAAGCTAACTAAAATGCCTCGAATCTCATAAAACGTGTCTTAACATCACGAATCGTTAAAATAGCCCGCGTCCGCTTGCTGGCTCACCCCGAAATAATGTTCAAAACTCGTATTCCGGGAAGGTGAAAGGCTTGGCTCCTAAGATTTGCGTCATTATTCCAACCAAGAACGAAGAGAAAAGCATTCGAGGAATCGTAGAAAAAACGAAAGAGGCCCTAGAAGGTGTAGACTACGAAATAATTGTAGCTGACGCCTCAACCGATAATACACCAACTGAGGCCATAAAGGCCGGTGCCAGACTGGTCAAACAGATTGGTAACGGGGGGGTTGGCGAAGCTCTCATTCAAGCCTTCTACTGGACGAAAGGCCATTTCGTAGTCTTCTTCGACGGCGACGGCACCTACGACCCTGGGGATATTCACAAACTTATGGAACCGCTATTCAACAACGAAGCAGACCTCGTGAATGGGAACAGGTTCTTTGACATGGAGAAAGGTGCCATGCCCTTCGGGAACAAATTAGGCAACATCTTCCTCACTCAGCTTGGAAATGTTCTGTTTCATACCAGCATCAAGGATTCCCAGAGTGGAATGAAAGCCTTCAGACGGGAAATGCTCATGCGGGTGACGCTTTGGGAGAGAGGTTTTCCTTTTTGCAGCGAGATAATAGCCGAGGCATCGAAACTGGGGATGAGAGTTACCGAAGTTGGAATCAGCTATCGAAAGCGCCTAGGAACGCAGACCAAGCTCAATCCGGCGAGCGCAGGTTTCAAAATCTTCCTAGCCAGCCTAAAGATGATGAGAGACTACGATCCTTTCTTCCTGTTTCTTGAGATAGGTTTAGTTCTGGAAGCAATCGGTTTCATTATTGCTTGGCCAGCAATTGTGGAGTATTTGGAGTACGGGATCTTTAGACTTCTTGGCCGCGCTATCTTGGCAATGTTCTGCTGGTTCGCGGGACTACTTTCGATTTTCACCGGAATAATCCTAGAGGGATTCAACTACGCACTGAAGAAGGTGGAGGCTCGTTTGGGCCAGCAATCACGTTAACTAGTCATCGTTGCATTAAACCAAATCTGCGTCCAAGCTGAATGGGTTGCCCCGCTCGATGTCCATGCGAAGGATAGCATATTCGTGCTGGCATCGTAAAACCACAGTTCAAAAATAAAGCGGAAATTGATTCCAAGAATGGCGCTTGCAAGATTTCCGGTGACTAGGGTTTGATTAACGGATAATCCGGTTATCATAACACTTTGGGTTTGTCTACTCAGACTCACAATCCGCCAAGTGAAAGGTATGGACCAAGTTTCGTTGTCAACAAGGATTCGGCTGAACTCAAAGATTGTAGAAACTGGGCTGGGTGTACCTGTTAACTCATCGGGGCTGCTCAACGTAGAATTGAGCATCTTAACACGAAGCACCACATACTCTAACCCGTTCATATGATTGTAAACACCAAGCGTCCAACTGATTGCCTCTCCCGCGGTCAGGGTGGAGTTATTGTTTGGGAAGTAGTCCTCCGCTAGGCCATCAGACCCTAGAATCCACATAGCGAAGAACTGTTCCTTTGGCAAGGGAAAGAGAGTAGTGTACGCTACGACTGAAGTGACGACTGTGGCGACCAGCGCAAAGGCTATTACGTATTGCAGGTCTCGGGAGCTAAGCTTCAGTCTTCTTTTCAACAATTCTCATCTCGTAGAGCTTCAATCTTTCATAGGAACGCCATGTTCGAAGCGTGGCGTAGAAGATTAGCGTCGACACAAGGATTCCAAGTGGCACTAGGGCAACGACTGTGAGTACGTTGTTCGCGGAATCGCTCGCGGCCTTCCCTTGGGCTGCTGGAATCGCGGCTAGTACATCTTGGATAGCTGACCCCGCCTCGTTCTCGAGTCTATTGGCATCAGCAGTATTTCCTTGAATTCGATCATTGTGCGCCTCCTCAATCATACTCAATGCCGAATTCATTCTTGCCACAAGATCAGAGGCTTGTCCCCCTGATTGGTAAACCAGTAACAGCTGACGAAACGCCAGATAGGACAAATCAGTTGGATTTGAGGTTTGGCTGTACGCGGGTAGGGCCACCGAGCCGAACAAGGAGAGGATCGCGACAAGCAACAAGAACAGAGTGATGAGTCGCTGAATTTTTGCCAACAAGCGGACCAAGTGTACCTGCTATCTCGCTTATCTATCAGATTACGTGGGTTAAATATCTCGTCATACATTTATCAAATCATTCCATACGAAAAGAACGCCGGGTCTGCCGCCGATGAATGCCGCACCCTCAATTAGGACCTTCGTGGACGATGCTCTTCGCAAGCATCCTGCAACCGTGGGTGAACTCGTGCGGGAGGTACAGTCCGAGAACGATGTTGATGAAGTCGACCTCTTTGATACGATCAAAAGCATGGTGCACGAACAAGCAATTGCTCTGCTCTCACCCACTTATGAAATTGCGACTTTCCTTGATTATTTGTTTACCATCACGCTCTCAGGGTGGCTCTGGGCTACGCTAATCGCGATAGCGCTTACACTTCCCGTCGTCGCAATAACACCTGACATCTTCCCGCTCAACGTTCCAAGATGGGCTTTGGGGTCCATATTCGTTCTCTTCTTGCCGGGGTATAGCTTGTTGCAACTGCTGTTTCCCAAGGAGTCCGATCTTGACATGTTGGAACGTTTCGCGTTAGATGTGGGAGTTAGCTTGGCACTGGTCCCTTTGATAGGGCTCATGCTCAACTTTACGCCATGGGGCATCCGTCTTATTCCAATAATGGCATCATTAGCTGGCTTCACAATAATAGTGTCAGTTGGAGCTGCCGTTCGAAAGTACTGGGCCGTTCGCGTGGAACCAGTTTGAGAACACCGCGACTTGGCTGGCGTGATCTCTGACGAAACCTAGTCCTGCAATCGATGTCGCTCGCGGCGCCACCTTCCTAATCACCCAGACGATTGTAACAGCGGTCATCAGTCTTGCCGCCTTCGCGGTCATCGCTCGAGCGCTAACTCGTGAAGATATGGGAATCCTAGCAGTGTTGACCCTCGTAGCGAATGGCGCCCAAGTTCTTTCAGGCCTAGGCGTGGGGTCAACGGCCACGCAATTTGTTGCTACACTCCAAGGGCAAGGTGACCCCGATAACACCTCAAGGGCAGGATACAGTTGTCTAATTATTAATGCCTCTATGACGACAGTAGTTGCGTCTGTGACATTTTTCTCAGCGAATTCGCTTGCTTTGTACCTGCTTGGCACCGCTTCGCGCGCGATCTTCTTCAGGCTGTTGACTTGGGAGGTTGCAGCGCTAGGGGTAAACTACTCTCTGAGCAGTCTCCTTCTAGGGCTAAAGCGTTTCAGGAATTATTCATTAGCATACATGATAGCGTTCGCCATCAGACAATCAGCAGTTGTCGCCTTACTCATACTAGGTATGGGTTTGCCTGGGGTCCTAGTCGGGTGGGGAATTGGGGACTCATTCCTTTCTTTGTTGCTTGCGGCATATGTGAGAAAGGCTTTGGGCCCTTTTAGGTTTGGATTTGGTTTTGTAAAATTGCTTCGGTTTTCTTCCCCTTTATTCTTCGGAGAAGTGGCAACGTTCGCCTATTTATACTTCGATAGGATACTTCTCATACCACTGGTTTCACTGGCACAACTGGGCGCATACAACGTTGCCGTCACCGCCTACGGGGTACTCAATGGTGTACCCTCATCGATTTCATCTGCACTCTTCCCATTCTATTCCCATTTTTATGCAGGTGGAACGAAGGCCTCAAGTGCTCGGGATCTAGAGAACGCTGTTAAAACCGCTTCACGCTACGTTTCGTTCCTGACGGTTCCGTTGGCTGTCGGTTTAGCCGTGACCTCCTTACCAGCCGCCACACTGTTGGCGGGAAGAAATTACGGCGACGCTGCCTACCCCTTAGCTGTGCTCTCCGTATTCCTCGCGATCGCTTGTTTGGTCAGGGCGCTTAGTCAAATCTTCGTTGTTTTGGAAAGAACTGTTACTTCAGCTGCAGTCACTATCGGATCAATTCTGCTCCCCGTACTGGCGGCAGTCCTGCTAATTCCTCACTTGGGCATTGTCGGCGCATCTGTTGCCAGGGGTCTTTCTCTAATCACAGCTCTCGGATTTTCAATAATCATCTTGAAGAAATTCCTGAAGCTTAGTTTCGATACTCGAGCTTACGGCTATGTATGGCTCGCTAGCATCGTAATGGCCGCGGTGACTCTAGCCTTCGAAAAAGTCATTTACAGCGAATATCTGTTACCCGCGTACGTCCTGACAGGCGTTGCAGCGTTCTTGTTCTCACTCAGGTTCCTCCGGGCTGTGGGCACTCATGATATGGAACTCTTATCGAATTTCCTGCCGCAGAGGTTGCGATTTCTGGCCCGATGGTTTGCGAAGGTCCTTGGAGTTGGCGTAAGGCTGGATTGAGCCCTGCGAAAAAGGGGATTGGAAAAGTTTTGCTTTTCCTTAGTCACCTAGACGCTTAAAAGTCGGTTCAAAATGTACGCACGAACGAAGGCGATTGCGTTGAACGTACGGGATTCAATATTATTTGCGAGTTGCATGGGTTTAGTCCTATTCGCCTCCCATATTTTCGGACTAATCTAGAACGCATGAACTGAGAACGAATCGTAACTGATGTTAGAGCAAGCTAGGCCGTTGCGTCTATCGTGCCGGTACTTCGATGAATCATGCCGCTGAGAGAAGATTAGCTGGGCGATCTGTTTCACTCATGAATGGCTTTCACAGGAGTTCTTTCACCTGGGTTTTCCACCTTTCAATTGGCGGTTGGACGAGGTGGGTATGCTTGCGTTCGCTGTTGCGGTTGTCGGGTTCTTCTTGCGGCAACTCAACGTAACCAAGCCTCGCGCCGGGTAATCACGGATCTCGCAGCGTGGGTGGATCCACCCATAGACGGGTGGTGCCAAAAGGTGCCGCCCATTTCTCCGCCGAATAGGGGCGAGTAACGTATTATCCCAAGAAACTTGCGTTAGACGCTGAGACTTTCCCACCCTACCTCAAACGCCCCGTCCGCGCGCTCAATCAGAAACACAGCAAAGTAACACAGTTGACCCCAAAAACTACACCACCCCCCTCGACGCGCGTGTGCACACAGGCGCGTAACCTCTAGCGTCCAAGACTGGGCTGACCACCGGTGCAGCTCTTCCCCAGGTCGGCGAAGAACAGTTATCCCTTATAGGTCCGGCAGTGCACTTCCTTTTCGGGTTGGAGAAGTTGGCGTTGAAGCTGAAAGATGTACGCACTGAAGTTATCCGCGAGGGTGATGGGACCTACGCGGTAGCATGTTCGGCGTTGGGCGTGTATTCAGTAGGAAAGACTCTGAAAGAAGCGAAACGTAACTTCGAACAAGCTCTTGATTTGCATCTATCAGTCGTCAGGGAGAAAGCAAGGAAAGACCTCACTGGCTTGACCGTTACAGCTTAAACGTCGGTAGGGTCGTTGTCGCGTCTAAGGCCAATTCGCGGCAAGGATCTGATCAAGATTCTGTGCAATAACTATGGCTTTGTGAAGGTGCGACAGAAAGGAAGCCATGTAACGCTTGAGCGGAACGGCACATTCGTTACTGTTCCAACGAAGGAATTACGTGTCGGCCTTCTGAACAGGATTCTGAAGGACTGCAACATATCGAGAGAACAATTCTTGAGTTTACTCTAGAGTTTGTGCCACCTTTTGGGAGACCCAGGAATTGGGGCGGGCTCACGCATGTGCCACCTCGCACCCGCTAATCACTCATTGGCCGGGTGGGGTCACAGGGTCCTGTTACATTCTAGTCGCTTAGGGTGGATCCACTCATCAAGGGGTGGTGCCAAACAGTGCCAAGCGAAGGTAACCCTCGCCTCATTCTACGCCTCGATCCCCTCATACGAAGCGAAAGCAACATGTGACCTATGCCTCAAGAACGCAACAGAACCGGCCACAAAACTCTCCGCCCAACCGCGCCGACCAGCGCCTTATCCTAGGAAACTTGCCTTGCACATTGAAATCCGCCCACCCTCCCTCGAACGCATGTATAGCCGCTCAATCAGAAACATAGCAAAGTAACACAGTTGTCTCCAAAAATGGCGCCACCCCCCCTACCCCCCTCCACGCGCAGGCGCGCAGCAACCCTCCGCCTAAACGAACAAGGTAGCTCAAAATGTCGGGCGTGACGTAGCCCAAGAAACTGAGGTGGGCACGTGGCTTATTTCTTTCTTCGGCTGGACGTTCTTCTGGGCGTTTTCTGCGCGGGCTCAGAACTGGTGGGTTCTGTTTCCAGCGGCGCCGGCGGCGGCGTCGTAAGCATAGTCCAACCAATCCACGCTGAAATCACGAGAACCAGCAAGACGAACAGGAGGACGGGTATCCCAATCGCCCAATCATGCCAGTAGGCTGGAAGCCCAATGTAGGGGGCGAAGAACGCGACCAAATAAGCGATGGCAACGATTAGTGATATGATGAAGATCACGAAGCCGTAGCCCTGATCCTTACTCATCGAAACTCACAAGCTTCAGCCGCAACTACCAGCCAAACCCAATATAAGCTTTAGTAAACTTGCGACTCAATTGAGCTGCTTGTACCCCGGTCTCTGACTGAGTTTGACAGGCAGCTTCAGCAGCATTGCTGGGTAACCCGCAGTGGAATCAGCTATCTCCTTTTCGAGCTCAGAGAGCTTCGCATTGTACTGTTTTCCGTCCAGCCGGCGGCGAACAGCAATCACATTCGCGTCGGCCTCTCTTTTTCCTACGACGGCAATGTATGGTATCCAGTTTAGTTCAGCTTCGCGCACACGCTTATCGAGGCTCTCATCTCTATCGTCGACATCAGCCCTAACATGCGACGCAGTAAGCTGATCAACCATCTTCTGCGCATAGCCCAAGAACTCAGGCCTAACAGGAACAACTCGGACCTGCGTTGGCGACAACCACAACGGCAGGCTCGGCTTGCCACCTCGCTTCTCCGTTCTCGCACACTCATCTAGCACCGTGAAGAGGTAACGTTCAATCGAGCCAATGATAGCGGTGTGGATTATGGGCGGAAATTCTTTCGCACCTTTCTCATCGACATACGAGATGGCGAAACGCTTCGCGTTCCCCATATCGATTTGGAACGTCGCAATCTCCCTCGGCCGCTCAAGCTCATCGATTATGTGGTACTCTATGTTGAGAACCCAATAGTAGATACTCTCAGGCACAAAGTTGAGGAGGGCCGGTTTTCCCTCCCGCTTCACAAGCTTCATCACGTAATCCTTGTGTGACTCAAGGAAGCTCTGGGTAATGTTGTACACCGAGACATAATCCCTGCCGAGTTTCCCAATTTCCTCGTAGATTTTATCATGCAACTTCAGCGTCACCTCTTTCGCCTCTTCGAGGTTTCTGCAGTAGATGTGGCAGTCAGGCATGTGCAATTTCCTCAGCCTGAACGAGAGGAGAAGTTCGCCGCTTTGCTCTAAACGGTATGAATCAGCCACCTCGAAAGTTCCGAACGGTAAGTGCCTGTAGCTCAACGTCCAATTCCTCACCGCTGCAAACTGCTGGTGGCAGGCAGCATATCGCATGACGAAACTCTTGTTCTCGACCTCAAGCCGGTAAAGCCTGGAGCCGAAGAGGTCTGCATGTTCCTTCACGGCGGGGACGGCTAGGTCGAACATGTTCGTGCCCTTCACCTGAAGAATCGGTAACCCAACAGAATTCACCGTACTCCACGAGTATTCGCTGATGAGGTCGAAGATCATTACGCCCTCAGGGCTGTAACGCATGTGGCCTACGTCGGAGAAGTTTTCCCATTCGATACCGAACTTCTTGCAGTATTCCAGGTATCGCGGTTCCCCGCCGGGCAACCCTTTCTTGAGCGCCTCCTTCTCCACAAGCGTTCGAAACTCCTCCTCGCCCGCTTTGAACGCGTACTCATCAGGCTCGTAGAGCTCGCCATCCAACGCGAGAACCTTGTAGAACGTCTTCACCGGCGCAGCCTCCGCCTTAGCCTGCTCAGGCCTAATTGTCCGGGACAGTTCCGAGAGGGGGTGGCCCAGGCAGTGAAGGCTGAAACTCTTGTAATATCCAAATGGGCTACGGTGTACCTCGAAACCCATCTCGTTAAGGGCCATGCTCATTTGTTGCAGAATCGAAATCGCGGTGGCCGCGGAGGCAAGGCTGCTTGAAAGATGGGCGTAAGGGTAGACCAAGATGCGGTTCGTCTTCACGGACTTTGCTACTTGCGCGATGGATTCCGTAGCTTTCCCGACAACTTCAGCGGGATTCTGCTCATCCTCCTTCTCAATGGTCGAGAAGGCCACGAGCACGTTCTCAAATTTACCAGCACGGTTGTTCTCTAGGGGCTCAGGGTTCTTGACGGCAGTCTGGCGGACTTCGTACTCGAACGATTCGCAATGAAGCAAAAGAAGCCTCATGTTGAGAATCTCCACTTGTCCAGTTGCCGGTCCTTCCGAGTAAGTTTCTTGAATTCCCGGTAGTGCGTCTTACACAGGTAAGCTCTGCGAGCGTTGCCTATGTTCAGGCCACTATGTGCAACTTTCTCCGTTGAAATAGACCGCGTAGCAGCGTTACTACAGCCCACGACGCTGCATTCTTGCCCCTTGCCCACCTTGCCCATCGAAATCACGCCCAGATGGCCGAGGGTGCTTGAAAAACTTGGTTTTTCACGAAACGCCCTTAAGCTGTGATTCCCATTTGGCGCACGCTGATTCACTTGTTAGGCAAGTTCAGGGCGAAGTATGAAGCTGCCATGAAGCCCATCGGCAGCCGGCTCGGGAAATCCGGGTTGAGGCCCAACACGATAACCACTCTGAGCCTCCTCGTTTCAGTCTTGGCGGGTGGCGCTTACCTCTTCAAATCACCCATCCTTGGGGCTCTTGGCCTTGTGGCGGCCGGCTTTATCGACATGCTCGATGGGGCAGTCGCCCGCGCAACAGGGACGAGTAGCAAATTTGGGGCAGTATACGATCATGTGCTCGATAGATACGCAGAGTTCGCAGTTCTCCTTGGCATCGGGCTCGGAGGGTTCGTGGACTGGCCGTGGATAGTCTTCGCACTTTTCGGAATGGTAATGGCCAGTTACACTAGGGCGAAAGCTGAATCGGTTGGGGGCCTCTCAAGCTGTACCGTAGGCATCGCCGAGCGCCAGGAAAAGATAATCCTACTGCTGATAGGTTCCGTGCTTCAACCATACGTTAACGTGGCGCTCACCATCTGCACGATTGCGGTGGGTTTATTGTCGCACGTGACCGTGGTCCAGAGGCTTCACTACACACTCAAACAAACTCGAGGCTCAAACGTTGTCCTTTGATCTGGTAGGCATCGGCAATCCCGTGTATGACATCATCGTCACGCCGTGGACCAAAACCAGCGGCCGAGTTCTTTCAGGATGCAGTACCAACGCTTGCCTCGCGGCGAAACGGCTTGGCATGGAGAAAGTGGGCTTAGTCGGATGCATTGGCCCAGGCTTTGCGCGAAGATTTGCAGATGACATGAAGAAATTTCACTTAGACTCCAAGATGGAGGTCGGCGGGACGGAGACGGGTGGGTTCCACCTCATCTACGATGAAAAAGGCAATAGGACCCTGGACGTTCTGGGCGTGGCCGGAAAAATAACGCCAGAGAACTTTCCTAAGGAGTTCTTGGATGCCGAATACCTATTGATCGGCCCAATCCTCGGCGAAGTCAACCTTGAGCTTCTCCAGTTCATACGCTCGTCCACTTCCGCAAGAATATTCCTAGACCCGCAAGGCTTGATCAGAGTAATCGCAAAGGACAGACGCATCGACCATCAATGCAACAAAGACGAATTTCACAAAATTAGCAAGTTAGTTGACTTTGTTAAACCGAACGAGCACGAGAGTGAAACCATAACCGGAGAAAGAGACCCTGTACTCGCCCTCCGCAAACTAGGGGATATGGCGAAGGGAGTGCCCATGGTTACGCTTGCGGAAAAAGGGTCTCTAGTAATGAATGGCGATAGGCTGTATCGAATCCCACCCTATCCCACACATGCTACTGACCCCACAGGCGCGGGGGATGTTTACGCCGGCTCCTTCATCACTGAATACAAGAAAAGCGGCAGTCTCACAGAGGCCGCCCTCTTCGCCTCCGCCGCAGCATCAATAATGGTCGAACAAACTGGGCCTGATTTCAAGATGCCCTTGGATAAGGTGCTGGAAAGAAAGGAAGCGATCCGCGGTCGTCTGACCGTGGAGCGGCTGGCCTAGTAGAAGTGCCTTTCGTCTCTCGATCTTACCTTCGTAAGCCCGAAGTGTACCGCGCAGGAAACACAGTAGAACCTGACCACACGCTGCCGGGCGATGTACGTTCCCTTAGAGCGCAGTTCACGTGCAAGGGACGAGTCGACCAACGAAATCCATTGCGTGTCGCGCTTAGCCTTGTCCCTGGGGACTGGTCTGCCGCAGTTAGTGCACTGAATCATCTCGCTCCGCCCCTTACCTCCCTTACTTCGGCCGCGAGACTTTCTCTTCTTCGTCAAACCTTATCCTCTACCGTAAACTCGCGTGTGCCGTGCTTAAACGTTGTTGTGGGTACTAAGCGTGGGTTGGAGCGGCTAGTAGGATTTCGCGAAGTATACGACCTTCGCTCCGGGATTTTCGCAGTAGATGCAACTTGAGAATGGCTTCTCCTCGACGAGAGGAATAGTGCGTATAGTAGCGCCTGTCTCAGTCTTAATTGCCTCTTCGCACTCGCCTCGTCCGCACCAGCATGCCCTGACGAATCCTCCGCGGTCATTCAACGTCTTCTTGAATTGCTCATAGTCACTTGCTTGGGTTATTGAATCGTTGAGTGCTGACTTGGCCTTAGAGAAGAGAGCCTTCTGAATCTCGTCGAGGCATCTCTGAACTTCACCAACGATGGCGTCGTCTTCGACCGTGAGCTTCTGTAGGTTGTCGCGCCGCACTAACGTAACTTGTTTCTTCTCAACGTCCTTCGGCCCGATTTCCATCCTAAGCGGCACCCCCTTGAGCTCCCATTCGTTGAACTTCCACCCAGGCGTGTACTGTTCACGGAAGTCCACGTGCACCGCCAGGCCAGCCTTCCTTAACTGGTCAGCCGTTGATCGAACCTTTTCCGAAACCGTTTCAGCCCGCTCAGTCTTGTAGTATATGGGAACGATGACGACCTGAATCGGAGCAATTCGAGGCGGCACGACCAATCCCTTGTCGTCGCTGTGAAGCATGATCATCGCGCTGATCAGTCGCCATGAGACGCCCCAAGAGGTTGTCCAAGCATAGTGGGTCTGCTCGTCTTGCCCTAGGTATTTGATTTCGAAGGGTTTCGAAAAGTTCTGCCCGAGGTTGTGTGATGTACCCATCTGCATTGCTTTGCCATCCGGCATGATTGCTTCAAGGGTTGTCGTGTAGAGGGCTCCAACGAACTTCTCTTTCTCACTCTTGTACCCGAGGAGAACTGGGACCGCCATCTGCTCCTCGACCAGCCGCCGGTAGAATTCCAGTATCATCATGACCTCCTTGTCCGCATCTTCCTTAGTAGCGTGCACAGTGTGGCCTTCCTGCCAGAGGAACTCAGAGGTTCTGATGAAGGGTCGAGTAGCAGTAATCTCGGACCGCAGTACCGAGTTCCAGAGGTTGATCAACAGCGGTAGGTCTCGCCAGCTTCGAACCCATTTCGAGTACGCGTCGTTGACTATGGTTTCAGATGTGGGACGAACCGCGAGCCGTTCTGAGAGTTTATTCTCTCCTGCCTCCGTTACCCAGAACACTTCCGGCGTAAAGCCTTTGAAGTGCTCAGCCTCCTTCTTGAGGTAACTCTCTGGAATGAAAAGCGGGAAGTAAGCGTTCGAGTGCCCGGACTCCTTCAGCCTCCCGTCCAACCACTCCTTAATCTTCTCCCATATCGAATACCCGTAGGGCCGAAGAACCATGAAACCCTTCATCGGGGCGTAGTCAGCAAGTTCTGCCTTAGTCACTACCTGTGTGTACCATTCCGAAAGGTCCTCAGCCTTCTTCACAGTAATGCCAATTTCCTTACTCAACACCAAACCACTCCCGAGAACATTGCCGCATAGAGGCTAGTGAAAGAGTTCGTTTAGGCTTCTGGAACGAAAACACCGGGACTTTCCAAGCGTACCATTCCCTCAACAATCTCGCAAGAGTGCTGCATTACCATATTTAGTGTTTGCTCGTATTTGCGATGCGTTGTTGTGAGTACCCCCATAGAATCAGTCTTGAACTGGGTTCTGAGGATTGTGAGTGTTTCCGCACGAGTGCTAAATCGTTGGTTCGCCATATTCCAAATGTTGGGCCTAAGGCCTTTATTGTCGCCGCAGTAGAGTCCACTCGGCGTCCGTTTCATGTCGAAGAATAGCGATGTAAGGGTTGAGAGAGACTCGCTTGGGCCTGTGCGCGTGCCGGCGCAGGCATACTACGGCCCTGAAACTGCAAGGGCTGTAGATAACTATCCAATCAGCGGAATTAGGCCGTTGCCGGAATTCCTCAAGGCAACGATACTAGTCAAGAAGGCTGCCGCGGAGGCGAATCTCTCACTAGGCTTATTGGATGAGAAAGTGGGGCGGGCGATTGCTTCTGCAGCTGATGAGATTCTTAACGGTGCCCTGCACGACCAATTTGTCGTTGATGTTTTCCAGGCTGGGGCAGGGACTTCCCACAACATGAACGCGAACGAAGTCCTAGCGAACCGAGCCATTGAAATTCTGGGCGGCCGAAAAGGCGACTACAAACTGGTGAGCCCTCATGACCACGTCAACATGGGTCAATCCACGAATGACACTTATCCAACTTTCATTCGTGTAGCGAGCGTATTGATGGCTAAGCCACTCATTGGAGCCGTTGCCTCGCTCAAACAAAGCTTTGATGAGAAGGCGAAGGAATTCGATCGCATAGTGAAGTCTGGTCGCACGCATTTACAGGATGCAGGTGCAATTCGGCTAGGCCAGGAATTAGCAGCTTGGGCGAGGAATCTGGAGGACGACCTCCAAACAGTTCAAAACGCCGTCGACAAGTTGCTGGAACTCAATTTGGGGGGCACAGCCGTCGGTACTGGCTTGAACGCCGACCCGACGTACGTGAAACTTGCCATGGAGAACCTCTCCAAGTACACGGGTTTCAAGTTCAGAGTCGCCCGCAATTATGCGGCATTGATGCAATCCATGGCCGACTTCGTAACATTCTCCGCTGCACTGCGCACACTGAGCGTGGATCTAACAAAAGTCGCTAATGATCTGCGGCTCATGAGTTCTGGGCCTGTTACGGGGATTGGGGAAATAACCCTGCCTGCCGTCCAGCCTGGATCCTCGATTATGCCAGGTAAGGTGAACCCGAGTATCGCTGAAATGTTGAACATGGTTTGCTTCGAAGTCATTGGGAACGACGTAACAATTATGATGGCCGCGCAAGCGAGCCAGTTAGAATTGAACGTGATGATGCCCGTAATCGCATACGACCTAACCCAATCACTCCTGATCCTAACAAATGCCATACGGGTATTCAATGAGCGTCTCGTGAAGGGAATTAAGGCGAATGAGGAAAGGTGCACTGCTTTGCTTGAAAAAAGTGCAGGCATAGCATTGGCCCTCAACCCCTTCATTGGTTATGAGAGGGCAGCTGAAGTTGCGAAGGAAGCGCTGGCACGTGGGGTCCCCTTGCGCCAGGTGGTGTTGGAGAAGGGCCTACTTTCCGCTGCCCAACTCGATGAAATATTGGACCCGTTCGCTATGACAACGCCCGGCGTCCACGGAAAAGAGAAGAAAAAGTAAGGGTTGTTCTAAACTAAGGCTTCGAACAACGGAGTGGTGTCCCGATTGTACAGGTCCTGCTTGGTGAGTGGGACTTCTTTGTACGACGGCATCCTCTGTGCTATCATGTCCTCGTAGGTTGGTTCCTGTATCCTGTAGAACACCCCGATTGGAATCTTCTCTCCCCACTCGAATGATCGGGTGATTGCTTGCCCTTTCATCCGGTTCACCTCGTTCGCATCGTTCGGATCCTTGACATTTCCGTCGTAGCCAGTTTCCTCTAGTTTGTATAACCTCGGTGCCTTAGATGTCAAGTCGGTGCCCGCGTACCATTCCTTGGTGTTTATGTCGTTGTATGTTGGGCAGGTTTGTAGTACGTCAACCAGCGCACTACCCTTGTGAAGGATGGCCGCTTTCAGGATTTCCTTCAGGTGTCTAACGTCGAGGGCGTAGCTGCGCGCCACGAAGGTGTAGCCGGCGCTAATGGCGGTCGCGAGTGGGTTTATTCCTTCAATAATCGCGGGGGATGGCATCGATTTGGTTCTCTCACCTTTTGGTAGGGTTGGCGAGGCTTGGCCTTTGGTTAATCCGTACACTTGGTTGTCATGAACAACATAAGTGAAGTCAAGGTTTCTCCTGCCGGTGTTGAGAAAGTGGCCTGCGCCGATTCCGTAACCGTCCCCATCGCCGCCGACGGCCACTACGGTCAGCGCCGTGTTTGCAAGCTTGATCCCAGTTGCGATTGGCAAAGAACGCCCGTGTAAGGTGTGAAAGCCGTAGGTGTTGACAAAGTGCGGTGTCTTGCCAGAGCAGCCTATGCCGGAGACTATGGCGACATCATGCGGTTCCAGTTTGAGTTCGAATAGTGCCATCTGCACTGCATTCAGTATGCCGAAATCGCCGCAACCTGGGCACCAGTCGTTGTGTACCTTGGTTCTGTAATCTTTGAGTTCAAGCATGGGCCATCACGACCTCCTTTACGCCGTTCTTAATTGCATCTTTTACTCCCTCATACACTTCATTCTGCGAGAATGGCCTGCCATTGTACTTGAGAATCTTGTAGTCCATTGCTATCCCTGTGTGCTCTCTGATCAACGCTCCCAATTGCCCGGTGTAATTGTTCTCAATTAACACTCTCTTCTTCGCGTTCGAAAGATACTTTGTAACCAATGCTGTGGGAAATGGGCTCATGTACCTGACTTGGAGGAAATTGCATCTTATCCCATCTGCCTCGAGGTCCTGCATCCCGTCGAGAATTGCCCCTTTCGTTGACCCCCAGCCCACGAGCGTTATGTCTGCCTTCTCTGGGCCGAAGAAGTTAACCTTCTTCTCATTCGGAATGAGCTCATCAGCCAGCTGAAGTTTGCGCATACGTTTCTGCATCATCTTGATACGATTTTCCGAGTTCTCCGTTATGCTTCCGAACTCATCATGCTCATCGCCTGTTGTGTGGAAAATTCCGCCAGCCGTTCCTGGAGTGGTCCGCGGGGAAATGCCAAGTGGCGTAAACTCGTACCGTTTGTAGACGCCCTTGCCTGCCAAGTCCGCTTCTGTTAGCATTAGGCCGCGGTCAACTTTCAAGTCCCTTGTGTCGAAGATCGGAACTGTCCAGTAGCTAGAGGCGAGAAACTTGTCAGCAATTAGTATGACTGGCATTTGGAGCTTCTCAGCGTAATTGAACGCGTCAAATGTGTCGTTAAAGCATTCAACTACATCACCCGGCGCGATGGCCATTCTGGGGAATTCTCCGTGCCCTGCGTGCAGCACGAATTGGAGGTCTCCTTGCTCGGTCCTAGTCGGAAGGCCAGTTGACGGACCGGTGCGTTGGTATAGGATAATGACTGGGCCTGGGGCCTCGGTATGGCTGGCCCACCCTAGTCCTTCAGCCATCAATGAGAAACCTGGGCCCGAGGTTGATGTTGCTGCCCGAACCCCGGCATGTGCCGCGCCCGTTGCCATGAGTACCGCGGAAATTTCATCTTCGGTTTGGACCACGACCATGTTGTAATTCTTCTGGTGGTTCTCCAAATATTCGCTTTCGTCGGTCGCCGGAGTGATTGGGTAATAAGTTTGAAAGCCACAACCTGCCCTCAACTTTGCGATTCCAACAGCTGCAACCCCTCGAATCACCATCCGCTTCTCCTTTGAGGGGATCGGGTGGAGCTTGTACGCGAAACCGTCCTGGAAATTCTTCTTAACGTAGTCATATCCGTGACGCGCTGCTTTCACGTTCAGTTCGCCGAGGGCGGCTTTTCTCCCTATGAAACCTTCTTTGATCGATGATGCGATTAGGTCGAAGTCGTAGTCGATCAACGCTATCGACGCGCCGAAGGCTACAGTATTTGTCATAACTTGATACTTGCTCAGCTCATGCTCGTGGCCAGTTTCCTTTAGGGCTTCTATCAGCACGGCCAAGTACGGGACGGGGTACAGGTTGACATCCGGGCGTCCGATTTCCTCTGGCTTCAACTTTAGCGCAGAGTCGAATACAATGGCCCCGCCTGGGCTTACCTCATTCCTATGGCCGTTGTGTGTTGGGAATTCCTTATGCAGGTCTCCGAACAGAGTTTCCTTATCAAGGGCTATGAGAAGGTCAATCCAGTCGACGTGGGACCGGACTTCCCTATCGGAGGCTCGTACGCGGTAGTAACTGTGCTCTCCTTTGATGTTTGAGTGGTATTCGATGTTGGCAAAGACATGCAGGCCGCCCCGGGCACAGGCCTTTGCAAAGGTTTCGGCAACTGAGTTAATTCCGCTGCCCTGAGGGCCACCGATTACCCACGTAAGGTTGTTTTCTTCCGGCACTCTTGATTCCTTCAGCAGGTCCTCCGTTTTCATCGCTATTAGGCTTTACGAGCCCTAAAACTTCACCCTCATGTATTCGGAGGGTTTCGTTTGAAACCGAGACGACATACAAGCGTTCCATGCGCTGATTAGCTTTCGCCTATGATTTGCAGCCATACTTCCCGCCTTGAGCGCGGGCCGTCAAGTTCGACCACGAAAATGTTCTGCCAAGTGCCCCTAACGAGTCGGCCATCTACGATCGGGAACGTTCGAGAGTGCCCAAGAAATGCCGCGGCTAAGTGGGCGTCCGCGTTATCGTCGATGGCGTTGTGGCGGTAGCTCCGAGATACCGGGAAAACATCCTCGATCTTCGCGAGCACGTCTTGCATTAGACCGCTTTCATGTTCATTTGCGATTACTGCCGCAGTTGCGTGGGGTACGCTGATGATGCAGATTCCGTTCTTTATTCCAGCGTTTTCAACGAGGCCCATAACTTGAGGCGTAATATCCATGAGTTGCCTTCTATCTGACGACCTCAACGTCAGAAGCTTGCTAATGACAGCCGTTAAACTGCACCTCTATCGGGTGCAGGTAAAAGTAGAGGAGATTGAAAAAGGGATGGGGAAGCTCGGTTACATCCGAGCTTCGCTGGTCGGAATGGGTGGCAACTCTGGGAAGCGCTCCTTCATCTTCTGCTCAGCCACTAAGTTGGCTTCCTGAAGTATCTTCTGCGACTCGCCGCTGGATGATGAAATGTCGAAGGTGTTTTCAGTAGTTTCTCCAACTTCCACGCTCAGTTCTTCAAGTGTTTCGTTTACACTGGAGAGTTCTAATGAGACCTCGGGCATCACGCCCTCCAACTGCGATTTTAGTGTTCTTACCACGCCGGCGACCGGCAGCATCGTGTAGGCTAGCTGACCGAACTCGTTCACAGCTTCTAATCGTAACGTAACTTGTTCGAGGGCTAGTTCGCTGTGTAAGACGACCTTCGCTATCTTTCTGAGTTCGGCGCATTCGTTGGCATAGATTGAGGCGAGTTCAGTGTTCTTTCCTTGAACCGCTAGGACGCATTTTCCATAGAGCGCTTGGTCGCGTTCCTGCATATGGTATGACGTCCTCTCGAGTTTTCGTTGTTGAACCTTTAGCTTGAATAGGCATTGGCTGACGCGCTGCTTCATTGGGGTAGGGTGTATTGCTTCCTTGAGCTTTTTACTCCACGGATTTCTCTCTTTGAACATGCTATCTATCACCCCTTTGTGAGTGTTCCATTCCCGCCGCTTTCGTTCGTTGCTTTTTCGTGTTCGTTGGCCAAGATCTTCAGGAAATTGCCGAGCCTGCCTTCTTCGAAAATTCGTATTATTGATCCGGTGTATTCGATCTTGACATTGAGGGACCGTAGTTTCGTCATCAACTTCTCGATTTCCGACTTGTTCTTTCCCACTAGGAAGACAAGCCCTTCGGGTTCGCCCAGTGAGCTTACTACTTTCACTGTTTGTGGGATTGCCGTAATTTTCTCAATGATGGCATCTCTTTCTGTGTCTCTCGGGAAGCTGGCGCCAACTAGAATTTGTTCGGCGACTCCAAGTTTCTCCAGGTCCAGGTCGGCTGTATAGTCCTTGATTACCCCGTTCTTCTCTAACTTGTTCACGCGGTAGGCGACAACATTTGGGTGAAGGCTCAGCTTTCGTCCGATCTCCGCAAAGGAGTACTTGGCGTTTTCAACAAGTTCCGCTAGGATCTTGTAGTCTACTGAATCTATCATTTCATTCTTACCTCAAAGTGCTTTGTATGTTTCAAACCACTTATCGTAAAGGCCCAGCATTTGGAGCGAAACGCTTGGTTTGCGTCTTCTCAAGATCTCTCTGAAATCGTCCATAGTAATCGGTCGTGCTTGACCTTGAGCCTTCGGAGTGCTGCCTTCGAATAACTCACGCACGACTCTTGTTTGGGCTCCTTGGAATATGTCACGAAAGTCGCTCCCTGAGTATCCTTCCGTCTTCTGAATTAGCGTCTCCTGGTCTATGTCATGGTCGAGCCGGAGCTCCTTCGCGTAAATGCTAAACAGTTCTCTCCTAGCTTCAGAGTTGGGGAGTGGGACGTAGATTCGCTTCTGGAATCTGCGTATGAATGGCTCATCCAAAGCCCAAGGCTTGTTCGTTGCTCCAATCACGTATACGTGGCTCTGGCGTTTCTTGTCCAAGATGCTGTCCATTTCCTTGAGAAATTGGTTGCGGGTTCTAACCTCGCCACCTACTTCGTCTCCTCGAATTCCAACCAGCGAGTCTACTTCATCAACGAAAATTATGACGGGGTGTCCTTCCTTCGATGCTTTATGTGCTGAACCAAAGAGTTCAGCGACATTTTTCTCAGACTCACCTAGCCACTTTGACATTATCGAAGCAGCGTCAACGCTGTAGAATACTGCATCAATCTCAGTGGCAATTGCAGCAGCTAGAAGGGTTTTGCCGCAGCCCGGTGGGCCGAAGAATAATATTCCTCTCGGCCACCCTAATGGGAAAAGGTCTGGGCGCTTTACTGGAAAGACTATAGATTCCTCGATGGCCTTCTTGGCGTCGTGGAGATTGGCTATCTCACCCCACTTGATGTTCGGTTTCTCTGCCAACACGAGGTGTTCAAGTTTTGTGGATTGCCCTAGGCTTGGGCGCTCATCCAAGTGCCCATTCTCATCCTTAAGCTCCTTAATCCTACGCTTGCAATTTTCGACCTGTTGCATGTACAGTCGGGTTTGGGGGGCTTCCGGGTAGAACGTGCAGAGTTTCAGCAGTATCTCAGCTGTCCGTTCGTACCTTGAAATCGCATTCGATTTTGCGCCTTGCTTATCAAACTGTACTGCTTCGTTTGCGAATCTTGCAGCCATTTGCTCGAGTTCTTCAGAGGCCGAAAGTTGCATGAATAAGCACTCGCTGATTATTCGATTACGACCTTTCCGTTTTCCCGTAGTCTTTGTATGGCAATTTTCACTTCAACCGGGGAAGCATGCAGCTCTTCCGCGCATGACTCAACACTCATTTCACCGTCATGTTTTCTGGCGTAATTGTAAACTTGGTCGTCGATGCCCGATTCCATATCAGGGACCGCAGGTTCGGGAACTGCCACTTTTTGAGTTGCCTCTATGGTCGGAAGGTCTGGGAAGTGTTCATGCAACTTCTGTTCTGCGATCAGACCAGTCTCCTCGAGGACTTTTCTCGCTTCTGCATCGGACGTTTCCACGGATAGCGTGCTTGTCGTTACTTCGCCGGTTTCGTAGGTTAGATCTCCCAGCAAGTTGTTGACTTCTTCGAGCTCATCGGCTACTTGCGGAACAATTCCGGCGATTTTTGATTTCGTTTCCTTAACTATGCCCATGACGGGGGCTATGTCGGACATGATTGTGCCGAATTCTCCGACCGTTTCGAGTCTGAGGATTACTTTTTCCAGGGCTAGCTGACTGCCCAAGACAACTTGGGCGATTTTTCTTATTTCGGCGCATTCATTGGCGTAGATTCTGGCGTGTCCTAAGTCGTTTGAGAGCTGAGCACCCACACAGCGTTGGAATAGGTCAGTGTCACGTTGGTGGAGGCGCGCATACATGTGTTCCAGTTTGTCAAGTTGCGCGTTGAGCCTGAATGAGGCGTGCTCTATTCGTTCCTTTAGTGGTACGGGGTGAACCTTGTCTTCAAATTTTCTAAAGATGGAGAAGGTAACCACATCCTACCGTGGTTAGGCTGATTCTCGCATCTTGATTACTACAACATCAGGGATTTTTGGCGGGGCCGAGGTTTCGGTGGTCGTTATTGAGGCGTCTAGGTTATCGATTGTTTGCAGTGATTCCTTGGTGTTGTCAATGTCCTTTCGCTCTTTTCGAGCGATTTCGAGTCCCGCTCGAATGGATCCGGTAACAGAGTGGTATGTGTTCTCGTCGATTTCAGCAGCTGTGTAGAGCATCTTATTGTTCGTTAGGGCTGTTTGAAGGCCTTTGATTTGTTGTTCGAGCTTTGCTACCTCTTCCTTTAGCGTTTCAACTACTTTTTCGCGTTTTGCAATGGTCTCTTTGTTTATGTCCTCGTAGCTGTTTCGGAGTTGGTTGTACTCGGTTTGGTCTATATCTCCGTCTCTTAGAAGCAGGTCGAGCGCTTGCCTTCTTCTCTTGACGATGTCGTGTTCCCTTTTGAGATCCTCGGCCTCGACGCGCCACGCCTCTAGTATAATTGGATGTCCGTCGATGACTCTGACGGAACTTATCGGATACTCTGCAACCCCGCCGTCACCCAGGGCTACTTGAACGGCTTGTACCTCGTCTTTGATATCCGCTGTAAGGCCGACTAGCTTACCTGAGGGCCGCCCCATCGGATCCTCAAGCGACTGCCCAAGGTACCTTCCAATCTGTTCTACGGTCAGGGTCAAGGCGAATTGATCCTCTAGTGAGAAATTCCGGCTTCGCCAACTTTCGGGCGAGATGCAATCCCGCTGCTCGGGAGGTCTGGGAAGATGTTCTTCATGTGCTGCTCTGCAATGGTGTTTGCCTCACCGAGGATTCTTTGAGCCTCTTCCCCAGATGCGTTCACATCATAATTTGACCCTGTGACTTCGCCTGCTTCGTCAACGACGCCGCTTAGAACTTCTCCTATCTGTCCGAGTTCGAAGCCTACTTCGGGCATTACACCCGAAATCTGGCTCTTGATTGAGTGGACAACGCTTGCTACGGGCGCCATCATTTTGGCCACGTCGCCAAATTCCTCAATTGTCTGAAGGCGTAGGTAGACTTGTTCTAAGGCCATCTGGCACTGAACCGTCACCTTGGCCATCTTGCGCACTTCTGCGCACTCGTTCGCATACATCATAGCTCGTGCATTGTCATGAGCCATCTGTGAACTGACGCACTTCGCGAAAATCTCCTTGTCGTGCTGTTGCATGCGATTAGCGGCTGTTTCAAGCTTGTTTTTCTGAACGTTTAGTCTGTAGAGCGCCGAAGAGAGCTGTTCCTTTACAGCCGGTTTGTGATGGAATCGGTCACCGACTCGTGAGAAAACAGGCTCTTTTTGGTCGTTATCCCAGTCCTTTAGGAATCCTTGGTTCATTATCACTTTCACCAGTTTGTGCTTACAACAATTCTTCGTGTTTGTTCTGCGTACGCGAACGAATGCTATTCAAATTTCATGCAAGAAAACTGTCAAGATTTAGTGAGTCACCGAAAGGGGTTTCTCATAATCATCGTTCAGGAACTAGAAGTGCGCAATATTCTGATGTAACACAGAAACAAGCTCCGGCCTCGTGTGCGTGAAAGGTAACCATCCCGAGCCGGATCTTGTTGATCCCACTAATTCGGTCTAGGATTCAACAAACAACTCTACTAAACCTACTGTAAACCGAAAAACAGCGAAAGAAACTTGGATTTTCACCTCAGACCGTGCGTTCCGGTGTGGCCACCCATGTCATATCTTCTTCAGTTTGATTTCGATTGATGAAACGTTTCTCGTGTCGCCAGCTTCCCCGAGCACTTCAGTTCCGATGCTTATTTCCTGGACCGCGAGTTTCCCTGCAAAGAATCTGCGGCGTACAACCTCGACAACGTCCACGGCTGTGCTGATCGCCCGCCCTCTAGCCTTAACGCTCAAAGTTTGAGCGCCTGCCTGGAAATGCATCATTACGGCGGTCGCGTAGGCCATTATAGGCTTCTTTCCAATCAGAATTGTGTCCGGTGGAATAGGCTGTCGAGCCCTCACTTCCTGCCTTGGTGGGGATTGAGCTGCCTTCTCCTGTGCCATGCCTTCGTCACCTCCTAGTATTGCAAAGTCCTCTGATGTGGTATGCTTCGCTGGAATGCTTGAGCGAAGGTGCGTAAGCTTCAAGCTTCGTATTTGTCAATTTCGGTTAGGTTGTTGAGTTAAGCCTTGGATTCTATGTCGGTATGACCTTAAAGGGGAACATTGAGAAGAAACTAGCCAAAACCACAGCGAGATAGAACACTAGAACCAGCTTCGGTGGGTTTTGGTCGGCAATCATTTGGGCGATGGCCGCACATATAGCGGGAACCGCGGCCAGGAAGTAGAAGAGGTATGTAACTCGTTGTCCGAATATCACCGCAGGGTAAAACGGCAGGTATGCGACCGCGAACCACACCAGTGAAAGCAAGGTTAGGTCGCTCTTCTTCTGATAGTAGCTGTATGCCATGTAAATCATTGCAGGAATGGTCAAGTACAGAATAGCAGGATTCATTGCTCCGAGGAATTTGATTGAGGCGTAGCTATTCGAAGTCGTACCAGAGCTGACTTGAACGTTTACCACTAGGTAGGGAATCTGAACTTGGTTAAGGAGCCACTGCCAAGGGCAGCTTATGATTCCATTAGGGCATTGGGACACTAGCCCTGCTGAGTAGCTCAGTATGAATTTGATATGGTCGAAGGGGTTGGAATAACCCACCCACAAACGGTCCATGATTGTGAGCAACAATAGAAAGCAGGCCAGCCAAACAGCGACATATTTCTCAAACCAGGAAAAGAATTCACTCCAATTCCTCCGTGATGAACGGTCTGTCGTGAACCTTACCACGTGGACGATTACTATAATGAGGATGCCTGCTAGTCCGGTGATTTTGGTCAAGGCGCTGAGCGCCATTCCTATCGCGCTCAAGTGGGAATGGCCTGAGAAATACCAGTAGAGCCCAAGCAGCATGAAGGTTAGCGCGAAGATGTCGAGGATTGCAATCCGACTCTGAACGAAGACAAGGTTATCGAAGGAAAATAGGAAAGTGGAGGCTAGGGGAACCATCTTGTACGTTGCAAGCCGCTTCATCAGCAGGTAGAAGACTAGGATTGCGATTGAACCGAAGATCACGCTGGGAATGCGCCAACCGTAACCATTGTCTCCCAACAGGTACATTGAGAATGCGATCAGCAGTTTGGCTAGAGGGGGATGTTCATGGTTCGGGTCTAAGCCTGGTGGGACATTGACGTAGGGTGGCTGCGAATTGGAGCCTAGGCTTTGTTTGAGTCCGAGTATGACGCGTGCAACATTAACGTAATACCATTCATCGAAGATTAGCGAACCCGCGGGTTTGTCGAGCCAGATGGCCCGCAGAAATATGTCGACAACAAAGAGCACAAGGAAAAGTTTGTCATATAGGCTCCGTAGGCTCAAATCAAGCGTGAAATTACTCTTTATCGCTCGCCAACCGAGGTTCGCTGAATTCCTGCTCAAACTGTTACATCCTTTCACTTACGTTGATTCCCAGCAACTCCATCGAGTTGCGGACTACAACCTGAATTCCTCTAACTAGCCATGCCCTTGCGTTCTTAACACCTGTGTCTGCGTGTATGACGTCCACCTTCTCGTAGTATTCGTGGAATTTTTCGGCTATGGAATTCGCGTACCCGGCCAATTCTTCCGGTTTGAGTTGGTCCGCAGCTTCGCAGAACACATCGGTCATTTGCGCGATTTTGAACACGAGTAAGAGTTCAAGGGGATGCGTGAGAAGGGAGCAATCGGCATTTTCGGGGAAGTCGCCAAGTTTACGAAGAATGCTCCCCGCTCTTGTGTAGGCATAATTGATGAAGGGGGCACTGTTGCGCTCCAAGCTGAGTACCCGGTCCCAGGTGAATGTCATGTTTTTCGTACTGTTGATGTTGAGCAAGGTGAATCTGATTGCGCCGAGTGCTATGTTCTGAACCGTTTTGTTGGCTTCGCTCGGCCCAAGTTCTTCTTTTCTTTGTGCCATTGTTTGTTCGACTCGGGCTTTTGCTTGTTGGATTACGTCGTCAAGGGCTACGTAATGCGCTCGGCGTTTCGAAGTCTTGATCCCGCCCGGTAGCTCGACAAGGCCGTACGCATAGTGAATCTGGTTACGTGCCGCTCTTTGTTCGCCGAGCGCAAAGAGTGCGAGCCGAATTTGGAGCTGAGGTAAAGTTTGCTCTGTTGCGATTACATTTATCACTTTCTCGGCATCGGTGGACTTTACGATTGAATACGCGATATCCCTTGTTGGGTAAAGGGTTGTCCCGTCACTACGAGCAAGAGTCACTGGAGGGACCTCATAACTCTCGGATAGGCCAAATTCCTTTCGTAGTGAATAGGCGTCGAGGATCGCGTTAACGTCCAACGCCACGGATGCCCCCTCCTTTTTGGCGAAAGGCAGCTTGGCTAGTTTGGCGAGCGCTTTCTCAACATGACCATTCCAAAGTAATTCGCTTTCCCAATCCCAGGTGTCAAATGTGATGTCCATTTCGGTCAAGGTGGCCTTCATGCCACTTAGGCATAGTTCAGCAACTTTCCTGACCAAAGCAACGGTTTCCTTCTCATTTTGCTCGTATTTGCGGCCAATGTCCTGAATGGCCTTCTCAGGGTCAGCGTCTGCACTTACGGCCTTCACAACTCTTGCCAGGAACTCACCATCAGTTGCTTCGAGTTCCGCAGCTATCCCTACCCATTCGTCGAGGTTCCGCTGAAGCTCGGCTTTTTGTTCGCTGTTTAGATCCTCTCCAATCTGCTTCAGTTTCATTTTCGTGGCTTCAATCTGGACTGCACAGTTCGTGCAGGCGTAGAGGCGGCCGAACCAGTGGTCTACCTTGCCTTGGGGTTCAGGTTCCTTGAGGAGTCTGTAGCCGTATGCGAGAATGGACACTTGCCGGCCCATGTCATCAATGTAGAACCTCCTGTTGACCGAATGGCCTCTTGCCTTCAGCAAACGTGCTAGCACGTCGCCAAGAATGGCGTTCCGTGCGTGGCCCATGGTTAGGGGGCCGCTCGGGTTAGCGCTCGTGTGTTCGACTGTAACTCGAATCGGATGCTTTGACTTCTCAATCCCGAATGTCGTGTCCTCTCCGAGGACCTGCGCGAGGATAAGTGGGGCAGCAATCCTGTAATCCATTTTGAAATTCACGTATCCTGAAATGCTCTCGACCTTCGTCAGGAGCGACTTTTTTTTCAGGAGCAGGGAGGCGCAAATTGTTTGGGCAACCTGTTGTGGTTGAAGCTGCTTCTCACGCGCAATTTCATGCGCAATTGATGATGTCAATTCGCCGAATTCGAGGGACGGTGGCACGGAGAGTCGGGGGACCTTTGTTGCCCAGTCCGGAAACGATTTCTCCAGCGCACCGCGAAGGGCGCTGACACATTCGTCCCTAAATTGCTGGAGAATATTCGCCAAGTTGACCAATTTTCCGGTTTTTGGCAGTTCTTCAGTCAGATGGCTAAGGGGTTGTTCGCCTTAAAATTGGTTCTCTGTTCTTGGAATCTTATCGCGTCCACGCTTATACATGAAAACCTACTCTTTCTTTCGCAGGGCGGGTAGCCTAGCCTGGATAGGGCACAGGCCTCCGGAGCCTGAGGTCGGGGGTTCGAATCCCTCCCCGCCCGCCAACACATTGCGCGGAGAGGGAGCCAACACTTTAACTATCAAGGTTACTCGTTGCGCTCGGATGACTCTTGGCAAAAAGCGTCGCTTTGATCAAAGGGGACGGAACTGGCCCTGAACTTGTCGATGCGACCCTGAAAGTCTTGAAGGCCGTCGGCACGAACGTGGAAATTCTTGCGTGCAACGCAGGCTTCGAGTGGTGGCAGGCCCACGGTGGGGCAACACTGGTACCAGATGAGAGTTGGAAGATAATCGAAGCTGCGGACGCATGCTTGAAAGGCCCAACGACTACACCTGCTGGCCCGAACACCCCGCGGAGTGTGGCGGTAAGTATTCGTCAGCGTATGAATCTCTACGCGAACATTCGGCCTGTGAAGACGTTCGAGGGGACGAAACGGCCGCTCGGCGATGTGGAGCTAGTTTGCGTTCGTGAGGCTACTGAAGGCCTCTATTCAGGACTCGAACATCGCCTATCGAATGATGTCGCCATCGCCTTTCGCAAGATCACACGTGAGCCAAGTCAGAAGCTCGCTAAGCGGGCTTTCGAGGAAGCGAAACGGCGAGGGTGGAAGCGCTGTTTCGCCATCACGAAACAGAATATACTGAAGGAAACGGACGGGCTCTTCATGGATGCAACGAGGACTGTGCACAAGGATTACTCTGGGATCAGTTTGGAGGAGTATTTCATAGACAACTTTGCGCAGCAACTTATCAAGAACCCGCAGCGTTTCAATGAGAGCATCATATTCGGAACGAACCTTTTCATGGACATAATCTCCGAAGAGGTCTCAGCATTGGTTGCGAGCATCGGGTGCATATACTCCGCGAACTTCGGGGATAATTACGCAATGTTTGAGCCGGCACATGGAAGCGCTCCTGCTTACAAGGGTCAGGACAAGGTAAACCCCACGGCAACGGTGCTAGCAGGCGCTTGGATGCTGGAACACCTAGGCGAGAAGAAGAAATCTGAAGCCATATTCAAAGCAACACGCGATGTCATCGCGGAAGGAAAAAAAGTAACGTACGACCTAGGTGGCACTGCCCGCCTCACAGAAATGGCCGACGCGATAGCTGAACGCGCACAAAGATACCTGTGAATACTCAACCGTTTTGACGACTAGATGTTCCCACCGAAGCTCAGGTAGAGCAATAAGGCATTGAACAGAACTATGATTCCAATGAAGACTGCCGCAACCATGGTGGTCAGTCGCCTATTGACGAATTTTCCCATCAAATTCTTGTCTCTCGTGAACTTCCAAAGCGGAAGGAGAGGGAGAGGAAGTAGTAGGCTCAGGGCTACCTGGCTGTAAACGAGAATTAAGAGCGGCTCTATTCCCAAGAGGATTGCGATTGTGGTCGGGACAGTGTTAATCAGTCTCGTTACTATTCTTCGAACCCAGAGGTTCATCTTTCGACCGAGCATTCCCTCCATCATAGCTTGGCCCGCAATGGTCCCTGTCGTTGAAGATGAGAGCCCTGAAGCGAGGAGTGTGATTCCGAACACTATGGCGGCGGCAGGGCCAAAGAGCGGAACGAGGGTCAAGTACGCGTCCTGAATCGTGGCCACAGCTAATCCCCGTGAACCAAAAGCAGCAGCGGCCATCACCATGATGGCTGCATTTACGAGCCCTGCGAAAGTGAACATAATTATGCTTTCCACTCTGTGGAGGCGCATAACCCGATTCTTTGTTTCTATGCTCGGGTCCGTTATCTTGTCGTTTGCGAGGGCGGAGTGAACGAACACGGCATGGGGCATGACCGTTGCCCCAATCACGCCTACTGCGATCAGGACTCGGTCCGTCGAGGCGAGATTGGGTATGACTGATCCTAAAACTACGGGAGCTAGACTAGGGCCTGTAATGAAAATCTCGAAAACGTACCCAATGCCTATCGTAGAGATCAGGGCCATGAAAACGTATTCAGTTCGGCGGACCTTTCCACCCGTTACCCCCATTATGAGAACGACATCCAAAACAGAGAGGAAAGTCCCATAGAGAAGCGGTAATCCGAAAAGTAAATTCAGGGCAATGACGGTTCCAAGGAACTCGGCAAGGTCCGTCATCACGGCGGCTATTTCCGCAGCTAACCAGCACAACACGATGTACGTACGTTTCTTTAGGTAGATGCGCATGAGTTCTGCGAGCGAATAACCAGTAGCAATGCCGAGCTTTCCGGAAAGGTATTGCAGAAGCATGGCCATAATGCCGGCCAGCCACACAATCCAGAGCATGCTGTAGCCGAAGGACGCACCCCCACTGATGTCGGTCCCGTAGTTGCCCGGATCCATGTAAGCGACACTAACAATCAACGCGGGCCCAAAATAATTCCATAAGTCGCGCCAGAACCCTGGAGGAATCCATCTGGAATGTCCAGACTGTGCTAGCAAAGTGTCTTCCCTTCGCATACCTAATATTGATTTTCTGGTGCAGGTTACCTTTCCGTTCGGAAAATCATTCCTATTGGAAGTTAGATGGCTATAATAAAGTTAGGCAAGCCAAGCAGTTGACAACAAGGACTAAGGTCCGCCGCTCTTCGTCGAACGTTCAAAGGCCTCAAACCAAGTCTTGTTCTTCCCGGCAAATTCGACGAATTTAGCGATGCGGTCGATGGTTGCTTCGTGGACGTGGTGTTCAATCCCTTCGGCATCTGAATTCGCAATGTTCTCGCTTACACCAAGAATCCGAAGAAACTGAGTGATGACAAGGTGGCGTTGTTCCACTGAACGCGCCAAGCGTTTGCCTCTTTCGGTTAGCGTAGTTCCCCGATAGCGCTCGTAGACTACTAGCCCCATCCCGTGGAGCCTTTGCAGCATGTTTGTAACGCTTGGCGACTTGACGCCTAGGTACTCAGAAATGTCAACCGACCGAGCGTATCCCTTCTCTTTCATCAATTCGTAGATGACTTCTAGGTAGTCTTCCACGCTCGACGTAAGGTCTGAAGACGGCTTTCTAGCCTCCCGGAGTCGTGACAGAATATAGCTAGTCTGCCTTTTCTCAATCGGCATCGTGCGCGCCTCAACATACCTGTCCAAGGCTCCTGCTTTATAGCTCCGCCATCTCAAAGCTGCTTGCAGGCATGACGCGGAACGCAAATACCTATTTGCCTGCACCTTCGTTAGCGGAATGGGCACACATGTCGAAGCCGGCACAAAAAAAGACTGACTTCCCCGACGAGGAAATTGAAGACATACTGGACATGCATGCGCCTATCGACCTGTTGCGAGAGTTCCGCAAAGCAGCTCAAGAAAGCCCGCTCCTAGTGACAGGATTGGCCTTTGCGTTCGGCTTGCTTGTCGGCGCCTCGTTATCTAATGGAAACAAGAAATCCCGTTGACATTCATATCATGAGGCAGCAGTAATTTGTCGAAAAAGGAAAAAGACCTGGAGGCCGAGAAGACCGAGCAGTACGTAAAGGAACTCCGGAAAGACATGGACAAACGGTTAGGCGATCTCAAGGTGCAGATTGACGATCTTCAACAAAGAGCCGCACAGAAAGTTACGGAACAGCCCCTACTTACCCTTGCCGTCGCTTTCGTGGCCGGCATGGCACTAGGAGTTGCGTTATCGAGGGCCGGCGACTAGGAGACCAGACATTGCCAGAAAAGGAAGGTTCCACGTTGTTGGAGAGGCTCGCGCGCTTGGTTCTGCGAGAAGCCTTAGGCGGCATTGCTAAACCTGTGGAAAGATTGGCAAAACGGGTTGCTCGGGCCGTCGGACTAATTCTTGCCGGAGTCGTCATCTCGGTTCTCGGAATCGCATTTCTGGCCATAGGTGCTGTAAAGTGGTTGGCGATATTGATGCCTGTTTGGCTGGCCTGGCTTTTGGTCGGAATAATCCTCTTCTTAGCGGGTGTTGCAGTCACAGCAATAACGTACTCGACCGGGCGTGGCTAACACGGCGTCAAAACTTCCTTCCCTAGCTAACGCGGCCGGTCTTACTCTTGTAGAATTCATCCACAAACCGAGAAAAATCGCTGAAGTTGCTCAAAACGTCGCCAAACGAGGAGCCTTTATCGATAGAGACGACCTTTTCGAGATACGCCTTTGCTGAAGTTGGGTCGCCTTCATAAAGCGCAAGTTTGGCCGCGCTGGCAAATCGATTCATTGCCACGATTGAATTTCCGTTTTTGAGTAGATTTTCAGCTGCAGACGCAATTGCCTTGCTGTTCGGATACTGTGCCACGAGCAAGTCTGGATTAAGCAGGACCAACGTAGCGGCGGCGCGTTTCTTATCTTCACTCAGCTTCAGCTTTTCGGCGATGGTTTCGAAGGAATCGTAGCTCACCTGTGGCACCATTCCTATGCTTTGCAGGGCTGTTGTGATACTGAGAAACTACTTAATTGTTCTTGCCGAACTGTGTTATGCCAACGCCCAACATTGTTAAGCCGGAGAAAGCAATATCGAGCGTTGTGAAACTTTCCTTTAAGACGATGACAGAAATCAAAACCGCCAGAACGGGCATCGTGAAGAGAAGAACATAGAGCCGAAACACTTCAGTACGCTGAAGCACATCATACCAACATACAAGCCCAAGACAGTACATGAAGGAAAGAAGCAATAGTGCCACTATGACCTCGTTCGACAGTGCCGCCGGCCACTGGTTCCTCTCGAAGACAAACGCGGAAAACGTGAACAATGCGGCGCCGAAAACAAATGTTAGTGTTACTACGAACATCGGTTGGTATTTCTTCAGTAAGATCTTCCCAACGATTCCAGACAGAGCGTATGATGCTGCAACTCCCACCTGAAGCAGGTTTCCGACAAATACCGACCCAGCAAGGTTCGCGAGATTGCCTCCGGTCGAAAGAAGGATTACGCCAAGCATCGCAACCATCACACCTGCTACTTCTCTCCGCCCGACCTTCTCCTTCAGGAGGGTGAATGAGAGCAGCAACGTGAAGACTGGGGTTGTCGATTGGAGGACGCTACTTATGGAGGCGGTGGTGTACTCGAGCCCAATGTTCTGCAGCAGGTTGGGCATGAATATCTGAGCAATTGACAAACCAAACACGATCGATAGGTCGTGCTTCGTCATGCCCGACGTGCTTCCGCGGTAGTGAAAGAGAGTCAGCGGCACGATTAGAGATGACGCCAATACGAATCGGAGCGCCGCCACCGTAAGCGGTGGCAGTTCTGTAAGGGCAATTCGTATCAAAGCATATGCGGAGGCAAAAACAAACAGGGCTATTGCGCTTTCAACAAAGTTGCGGAAGCTCAAGTTAGGACATCAATTCCGCCCGGTACACGCACGCGATAGCATTAGCCCGAACGGGAAATCTAATCATCAAAAGCTGTGTCAGGAAAGCGAACTGGGCTCATTTGACAGAAACTTGATAACCTTGCCCGAGCCGAGCTTCTCGACCACGACCTTCCTCTCGTCTTCATTCAACGGTTTGTATTTGAGGTGAGTATCGGTGGAGCTCGCATAGCGCCCTGCGACTAAGTACGCGTTGGCATTCTTCTCCTTGTAGATGGTTATGGGTTTGTGAACTGCTTCCGGGTCGGTCCCCGCATACATGTAGGCGATTGCGTCTTCATACTTCGCCTTGTCTTCGATCCTAAGTAGTACGAGCTGTGAATCGTCGGGTTTCATGTTTTGCTCAGTATCGGCCAAACGTAAAAACCCTTGCGGAGGAAAGTGCCCGCATGAGAGAGGGCCAGGGGCGCCACTGATCACTTCAGAGCCGTTTTTGCCGCAAACGTCAAACCGCAAGTTGTGGAGCCGGGGATGGGAATTGAACCCACCTCAGCGATTCTCGCTTTCTATACTGCGGGTTGCGGCAAGCTTTAGTCTACTGCAGCCCGCCGCCTGGACCGTTCGGCCTTCGGTGGCCATAGGCGTCAAAGCCAAAGACCAACCCCGGCGTTTTCCCCGGCGAATGAACCGTTCACGCACATAGCTCTAATAAACCTGCACGTAAAGCTGTAATTCGCCGACGGTTCTTGAGTCATGTGATGTCGATGGTTGATCCGCAAGAAGATCAGGTGCCGCTGTTCTTCAAGTTATGTTCGGATCACCTTTCAATTGAAGCCATCCCAAGAAAGGCTCTTACTATCAACCTCGAAGGCATGAAGGATAAGTCGATCCGCGAGCACGAAGTGATGATGTGGACTCCCCATTTTGTTGTGCTGAAGAATTCGAGCGGACAGGAAATTACTCTTAGGCGAGATGGGCGAATGGTAGTAAGAAAAGCGGACACGGAACAGGTTGCGCGAGAGGCCGCCACGAACGTTATGCGCCTAGCCTTGAAAGAGTTCGGAAGCCGAACCTAGACGGTAAGAACACGAGCGGACTGAACGGCCCTAGCCACCATACCGCTGATGTCCAATGCCGTTTCGACCTCAGCCAGTCGGTCCCTCCTCGCTGAGGTGCTTGGGTTGTCTGTTGGAACTCCGCAGCTAGCGACTCCTGGGCGGATTGAAACTTCATAGGTACCAATTTCCATTGCGAACTTCACGATTTGCTGCTTGTTCATTCCCACGAGTGGCCTAAGCACCCGAACCTTATTCAACACACAGTCTGCTGCTACGATGTTTTGGAGCGTTTGGCTCGCCTTCTGCCCGACAGCGTCACCGGTGACAATTGCGTCACATCGCTCTCGGTCGGCTATTCCTTCGGCAACTCTAAACATGATCCGCCTCGAAAGCATGCAAGCGAACTTCGCTGGACACTTGGACAAGATAACTTGGAGGTCAGGCGCGTGAGAGACAACGTATACGCGTGCCCGCTGAAGTTTTGCTCGCTCGCAGAGCCTGCGAACAGTTTCGATGGCAAGGCTTTCGGCTGCTTGGTCGCAGAGTGGGTAATTATCGAAGTAGACGAAAACCGGTTCCACGCCTTTCCTCATCAATAACCATGCTGCGACTGGGGAATCGATACCGCCGGAAATGAGGCACACGGCTCTCCCGGAAAGTCTGAGTTCCTGGGATTCTATTGCTTCTGGAGACTGTAGCGACAGTTTCTTTCACCCTTCACCGACTAGCTTGGCGACCTCGGTTGAAATTGCGAGTGCCTCCTTCTCGTTTCGTACGTTCTTGATCAGCATCCGCCCTTTCCTAAATAGACTTACTTCATGCCCACTGAAGTCGAAGACGATAACCATTGGCGTCGTCAATAATACCCTGTGATTTCGTCCGATAGTTCTAGCCAGTTGGTCCAGGTCAACGGACAAGGGCTTCTCCGGGTTGACATTCGCAGTCTCTGATCCGCACAACCAGGCCAACCTACGAGAATAGGTTGGTGTAGTAGTCAGCTTTGCTTGGCAGACTCCACAGTCAGCACGGATGCTCAGCCTCACTGTTCGATATTCAGACTGTGCGAAATCGAATATTAGCAGTCTTCCCATTGATTGTGGTTCGATTCCCGCAAGCGTCTTCACTGCCTCCATCGCCTGAATAGCTCCAACAATTCCAGTGGTAGCACCTAGTACACCACGAGTATCGCAGGTCGGTAGGTCCACGTCGTTTAGACCCGGCAAGACGCACTCTAAACATGGGGTTTCAGGGCTCTTGAATACTGCTACGTTGCCTTCCATCCCGATTGCCCCCCCAAAGACGAACGGTGTCTTCCTCGTCACGCAAAAACGGTTGATAATGTACCGCGTTTCCATGTTGTCAAGCCCATCCACAATGCAATCTGCTCCATCTAAGATGGCCGAGACGTTCTCGGCATCCAAGTTCTCCGGGACGGGATTGACTTCAACCTCAGGATTGATCATACCAATTCTGCGTGAAGCAGCTTCTACCTTCGGATACCTGATATCGCCCAGCGAATAGAGAACCTGCCTGTGCAAATTGTTTACTTCTACAGTATCTTGATCTATGAGCGTTAGTTTTCCGACGCCTGCGAGCGCAAGGTAGAGCGCTGAAACACTTCCCAAGCCTCCTAATCCCACAACGGCAACTTTCGAGTCATGCAGTTTCTTTTGGCCGCTCGAACCGAGTTCCTTCAGGACCAATTGCCGACTGAAGAACTCATTACGGTCGAAATCTGCGTGCATCTGTTGCTCACGCCAAAATATGGCAACGCGCGCTTTCAGTGTATAGGCGCGTTTCAAGAATAGAAAGGTAGTCCTAGCTTGGCAAGCCGGTATTTGAAGTACGGCCACACCAATTTGGCTTGCACGTCCCGATACCGTAACGACCCATCCATCAATCCCACCATGCACTCCTGCACTTTCCGTTCGGAGAAGAAGAACTTGGCAACTCGTTCCATGTCATATTGCTCCAAGTAGCTGAAGCAGGCAACACGGCATGCAACATCGAAATCGATCCCGAAGGCCTTTCGGCAACGTCGACCGTAGCGCTCGAGAAAATCCTTGCCAAACCGATCCGTTTGGCAAGCTTCAGCGGCTGTTTGTGCCGCGAGCTGTGCGCCCAATATCGCGAAATAGATTCCCTCCCCGAGAAGTGGCTCGGCAAATCCGCCTGAATCGCCAGCGAGCAGAATCCTGTTAGTAGCCAAAGGCACTTTGGCAATGCCTCCAAGGGGAATCAAATGAGCTTGTGGCCTCGGAACTTCTCGTCTACGCAGCTGAGGGATCTGCTTCACAAACCCGTCGAACAGGGCGTGCGCATCACGAAGCCTGCTCAGGCGGCATCCCACTCCGACTGTCAGATGGTCGTCCTTTGGGAAAACCCAGCCGTACCCGGCAGCGGAGACGCCGAAGTATATGTCAAAATAAGATTCGGGGCCAACGAAATCCTGTACACCTGTCTCTCCAACAGGAACCTCGCTTTCGATAGCGTAGGCGACTTCGTGGGGTTTCCACCGATCATAGAGCTGCCCATAACCTGCGGTCGGGCCACCCATCCCATCAGCACCGATAATCAGCCTTCCTTCAAATGAGCCACGGGAAGTTTTCACTTGAATATGAGAGCCGTTTGTTTCAATTCGTTGTGCAGGAGTTCCATCTTTGAGTTCTGCGCCAGCCTCCACAGCCTTGTCGGCTAAGAATGAGTCCAACTTGGTGCGCGAAGTCATATAGACAAGCGCGCGGTCCGATTCGAAGTTGAAGCAGCCAGACCCCACATGAATTCTTGTCGATCTGGCAGTATATTCGATGAGTTCGTCAGGTAGACTGAAGCCGAGTAATTTGATGACCTTAGGAGTAACGCCCCCGCCGCACAATTTGTTTCGCGGCAGCTTATCCTTCTCGAGTAGTAGGGTTTTCAATCCCTGTTGGGCAGCGGTCCTCGCGGCTGAAGCACCTGCAGGACCGGCTCCGACAACGATCAGGTCGTACAAGCGAATCTTTGCTCGACGCTGTAACACTCTGCATTGTAGAGCGAGCGCCAAATTAAGAGATTTTCCTGGACCTAAGGCTGAAAGCCCAAGCTATTATCATTAGTAATTAGGAACGGAACCAGACGTGAGGAATCGAAAAATCCAATTTTGCTCCCGGGCCTGTAGACCGCTTCGTATTAGGTGATCGAGGCGTAAAATGAGCCGACAGTTACCTTAGCTTGGCACCGTTTGGCACCACCCTTCGACGGGTGGATCCACCCTCCCCTTTTTCAGGGCGGTTACGTGTATTTAGATGGGTTCTTGTCGAACTCTGACTTGCAGGCAGCTGAGCAGAAATAGTATTTCTTGTCGTTCTGTGAACTCGTGTACTTCGCCTGGGATTCCTGAACGTTCATCCTACAAACTGGGTCGACTGCCATACAATCATCAACGCGCTATTTTGCGGTAATTGAATATGTAAACTTGTTGTCAACGCACGGCTCCATGAATTACCGAAACCGTCAGGCCTTTCGCTGGCATCGATTAGTCCTTGAGGTTGGGCCACAAGCTTAACATTCCAAATAACTTTTGTCGTCATCTGAGCGTCCATGCCACCCAAAGTCGGCAAAACCAGGACAGTTCCGAAATCCTTCAGAGTCGACGAAGCGGCACTTCAAGCGATTGAAAAGGATGCGGAAACACAAAACGTTAGCCTTAACACTCTTGTAAATCAGATTTTCAAGCAGTACGCTGACTACGACCGATTCGCTCGCAAGATAAACACTGTAAAATTGAGCAGCTCCACATTCCGCGGCCTACTCTCGTCTCTCGACACAGAAAGGGTGATTGAAGTCGCCAAGGCGTCCGGCAGTGGAGTCCCGCAGGCATTGGCTACGGCCAAGAGCGGGCGTGTTGACATGAAAGCCTTGCTTGACCATATGCGTTATCTCGCTACCTATGCACACCTCTGCGAGATGAGCGAAACGGTCGACTCACAAGGACAAAACGTATCCCTAATCCATGATTTCGGCCTCAACTGGTCAATTTTCTTGGTACACTACGTGACCGCAATGTTCGGACTGATAGGAGTAACACCGAAAATAGAGATGAGCGACAGATCGGTGTCCGTGACGGTCCCCAACGTGTAGCTGTAATACTCTGTTTTTCACTGTGCACCCCCGACTTAAGTTCGAAAGACTCCCAACTGTCCAGATGCATGCATTATTACAACAAGCGTGTGCTTTGATAACTATAGAATCTCTTTCTTGGTCTGCTGAAATTCAGGTGGGGTTGGCTCTGCGGACGTTACGTAATTCCTGGTTACGCCGAATATGCCGCCTCTGATTCCACATTCCGCCACCCCGTACAACCCAAAGAGGATCACAATAATGGCCCCTGTAACCGTGCCGTAAACAATCCCATGCATAACGTTGCTTGACCAGTTCTGGAACACAAGAAGGGGTCGAGCAGATCCATTGAAGATCCGGTCTGCTGGGAGATTGGGCTAGCGCTAGCGATCTAGTGGTGCGCACAGACACAAGAAGCAGATGGGGAATGAGCAGAACTATTTCTTGGCTTCAGTGGGCTTCCAAGTTAAGGCTAGTATGCCCCCGATGAGACCAAGGATTAGGCCGATTCCGAAACCGCCCATTGCGCTGCCGAAAATGCTGAGCACCGAGAAGACTATGATCAATATACCCCAAGTCGAGTGCTGATCGGGTTTGTTGTTCAACATGAGAGCGCTGATGATTACGATGACTCCGAAAATCAGACCCAGGACCCCAAGGAAACCGAAGCCGTAGCCAAGACCTCCCATCATTCCGAAGCCAGGCCTCATCATGCCGCCCCATCCACCATAGCCACTCATCATCCCGTAACCGTAATTGCCAATCCACGAACCAAGCATAGTCATCGCACCTCCGCCTAGGAGGATAAAGATGCCGCCGATCAACGAGAGAACAGATGCGGTGCCTGGTTTTTCCACTTCTGTCATTTTGCCGATTTCACCTGCACATGCTTAATCAAATTCAACCTCTCGGACAAAATCACCATGCCAAGAGTGATACCAAACCTGGCCTGTATTTCCGTTTACGCTTAGCATTCCGGCAATCTTCCCGTTCACTGTGAAGTCGAAGGTGTAGTAGCCGTAGAACTGCGTAGCCATCTCAGTCTTGACGTTTTGAAAGTTCGCGCTAAGGTATGCCTGGGCGAATTGCTCGGCTTGGCTTTGGGAAACTGTCATGGTTGAGAACGCTTGGTTTCTAGTCTCCATCATCCCAGAGGCCATGTAGCTGTATTTGGTGTTCCACATCATGTTAGGGCCTGGCTCCGGCATTATGTGGCCTGCAGCGCCGCGTCCACCCATCATACCGCTGCCCATCATTCCGGAGGACGGCGCCTGCTTCCAGATGAGCATCTCGAAGGCGCCAATCCCAGTGTCCTTCTCGTAGTAGATGATGTAGAAGTTGCTTTGGAACTCCATGATCTCCTTAATCGCCAAGTTGGAATTCCCTGTTGCAGTCAGATATTGCTGTGCAATTTCCTTGGCCCGATCTAGCGTGATAACGGTGTTAGGAGAGGATTGAGGTTGCTGATACCATTGCTGCCACTGTCCCATCATGTACTGGTTCCCGTTTCCGCTATTCCAATTCGCGGACCGCACGTCCGACGTCGCCGTATACGCCGAGTAAGCCAGACCCAGCGCCAGACTTCCAAGACCGACTGCAAGAAGTACGATAGCGAAAGCATTCGTGTTCTTCATCTTAATGCACGCCATTCATGACAGGGACCGCCGTGACGTAATTAAGGGAAGTGTCCACACTGAAACACAAAGTGTTGCATCAAGCATGCGAATGTGAAACCATTCGGACTTCAACAAGATCTATCGAGCTAATACGTCTGACGACCGTTTGTGACCAACGGCTTCTATGATGTAGTACCCACTAGGCAAGGATGGAAATGTCAATGCCGCGACATTCAAAATCGAAGCAAAACAGAACCTCATGATTTGCCTTTTATTCCGCTTTGAGACTGCCTTCCAAGAGGGCTGTTGGTTATAGAAATCAAACATCAGAACGATTCGGTCTACACGTGTGAAATCTGCAAGTTGGGATATGCGGACAGACGAACCGCTGACGATTGCGAAAACTTCTGTAAAGCCCACGACGCTTGCTCACTAGAGGTAACGAAGAAGGCAGTCTACAAACCCTAACTGCAACTACCCCCAAACGAAAAGTACCAGCCCCGATAACCAGCCTTTCTAAACGAAGAGGTACCAGAACCTCATATCTGAAAGTAAGCAAGACTCTGTATTTCACTGTGGACGCTCCGCTTAAGACAGCTCTCCGGGCCTACTAGTCCCAACTGGAGCAAACTACGTTGGTTGAATGTGAACGTTGCCATAGAAAATTCGTGTCTTATGCTGCACTCTCGCAACATTTCGACACAAAGCATCAGAACGCGCAAAGGCCACGTGACATGGAGAGGGAGCTAGCAGTCGAGAAGGAACTGGACACATACAAGGCTACGGTTCACTACGCACATGGCCCTTCGAAGACCAAGCTGGCAGTGTTCCTTCTTATTCTAATCGTCGCGGCGGGCGTCATCGGATATGTTGCGCTTACGCCAAGAGAAGCGGGCGGGTCAATTCTTGGTGTTGGGTCAACTGCCCCGAACTTTACCCTTCAAGACGTAGCAGGGGGAACATTCACGTTATCTGATTATCAGGGAAAGTCTAACGTCCTTTTATTGTTCAACGAAGGGCT